>Ga0265338_10000059_pt1 | contig 198047 bp, 173 predicted proteins | sample 42126metaG_FD_193579 | JGI IMG/M metagenome (GOLD analysis project Ga0265338, IMG submission 193579) | Rhizosphere microbial communities from Carex aquatilis grown in University of Washington, Seatle, WA, United States - 4-21-26 metaG | ecosystem: Host-associated > Plants > Roots >... | reverse complement strand
TGGCGGCCGGCGATGTCACCCGCCACCAGGTGCCCGGCGTTGTTCACCGAGAGCCACAGCGACCGGTTGAACGCGGGCAGGTACAGCAGCAGGGACCCCAGGGTGAACGCGAGCAGGGGGATGACGCACAGCACCCAGGCGGTGATCATCCGCCGGGCCGGGCGGCGCAGCATTTCGCCGCGGGTGTGGCGTCCCCGGGCGAAGGCGGTGCCGAGCACGGGCCCGATGCGGGCGAAGAGGTCAGGGACCCCGACGAGGTCGCTCAGGATGAAGTACCCGTCAAAACGGACGAACGGCAGCAGCTGCTCGAGCATCTCCAGGTGGGTGATGGCGATGGTCAGCAGCAGGACCTGGTTAGCGGTGACCGCGTAGCAGGCGGCCAGCCCGAGCATGAAGATCAGGTTGAAGTACACGCCGCCGAGGTCGGTGCGCAGGCGCCCGGCCCGGCCGAGCCGGTAGGAGTCGGTGACGTCGGTGAAGAACGACGGCCAGACCAGGTAGATGCCAACCCCGATCCGCCCCGGGCGGGCGCCGCCGTACCGGCACCCGGCCGCGTGCCCGCACTCGTGAAAGACGGCGGAGACGACGGACAGGGCGGCCACGAGCAGCAGGTCCACCGGGTCACCGAGTACCTGGCGGTACGCGCCGGACAGCCCGTGCAGCATGAAGAGCCAGTAGTCCATGATGCCGCCGGCCGTGATGACGGCCGCGATCACCGGCCAGTGGAACAACGGCCGCAAAAGCGCCCCCGCGACGTTGGCCGCCGCCGCGGGCAGCAGCGTGGCCCGCGCCCGCAGCGCGAGCAGCGGGCTGGCCGTCGGCAGCGCGGCCTTGGCGGCACCGCCGGCGAGCAGGCCGAGCGGCGCCAGCTTGTCGGTAATGACGTAGCTGACCTGGCTGGCCCATCCGTCACTCTCCCTCGCCACCAGGCAAGCGAAGGCCGCCTGGACAAGGCCGGGCGGCCCCCGCCGCCGTGCCTGACGGCTATAAGTTGCAGCCGTCGTGTAGCCGTAGTTGTCGCGCCATTCGGGCAAATGGAAATCACCCGCAACGACCTGCGCGGCCGTTGAGGCGAGGCACCTCTATTCGGCCACAAACGTATACCACGGCCGCATTGAAAAATGCAGGTGACGACGCTGATTGCATATAAACGCTATCGGAGCATTCCGGCGCAGGTACCCGGCGACTTGCCGGGGAGCCGCCGCCCTGATGTGTCCGCCGGGCGGGCCGAAGGCCAAGGTGCCCGGTTGCGGTCCTGTGTGGCACGCCAGGAACATGGGGTTTCGCAGCGGGAGCGGGAGGACAGCCGCATACGTGTTGGGCTGTCTTCCGCACATTTTATCTTTTGTGGTTAATGGCTAGAGAGCTTAGAGTTGACCGGTATTCCGTTTAGCGGGCCGGTCGAACGCGACATTAACCGCGCCCATTGCGCCAGTTGCCTGGACGTCCATTGAAGCGCCACACTGTCACGACAGCCCCTGTCGTCAGCTGGCTGACAGAATGTCCGCAACGAGCCACCCAGGTACTCTCCCTCCCTTTCTTCTTTTCGTCAGGTGCCGCTCGGGCAGGCGAGACGCAACCTGAGACGGCGGGACCGGACGGCCGCCGGGGTCGCGGGAGCGAGCACTGGGTGACGGTGTTCTGCATGACTCGCCCATACCCGCGCGCCGCCCGGCGGGGCGGCGCGGACTGGTAAATTGGCCACTCCAGCCGATCCATTCCTGTACCCGCGGAGCGTTCACATGCCTGCTGTCCGTCGCGCGAGGGAGCATGGGCCCGGCGGCCAGGCAGGCACCGACGCGCGAGACGGGGTCCACGGGCCGGCCGCCGCTGACCCGGCGGGCACGTCAGGGCGGGCCGGCGGGCTCGGGCGCCGGCTGCGCGCGATGCCGCCGACGGGGCTGGTGATCCTCGCCGCGACCGTGCTCGCGCTGGCGCTGCGGCTATTCCTCGTCACCAGGCCCGGCTTTCTTACCTCGGGCACGGTCGAGTACGACGACGGCGTCTACCTCGGCGCGGCGACGCGGTTGCTGCACGGCGCCCTGCCGTACAAGGACTACGCGTTCGTCCAGCCGCCCGGCATTATCGTCATCGCGCTGCCCGCCGGGCTGGCCGGGTCGCTCACCTCGCAGGCGACCGGGCTCGCGGTGGCCCGGGTGCTCAGCGTGCTCGCAAGCACCGCTTGCGTGCCGCTCGCCGGGCGGCTCGTACGGCACCGCGGCGTGATCACCTGCGCGGTGGCCGCCGGGCTGCTCGCCGTCTACCCGGCGGACGTGCTGTCCGCGCGCACGCTGCTGCTCGAGCCGTGGATGAACCTCCTTTGCCTGCTCGCGGCGACCGCGGCGTTCCGCGAGGGCCGGCTCGCGAGCCCGAAGTGGCTCGCCTGGGCGGGCGTGGCGTTCGGCTGCGGCGTGGCGGTCAAGTTCTGGGCGGCGGCCCCGGCGGCCGTGCTGCTCGCGGTCTGCCTGATCGCCCGGCCGCCGGCCGGGACGTCACGCGGCAAGCGCGCCGGCGCGCTGCTCGGCGGGGCGGCGGGCGGCTTCGCGGTGCTCGCCGGGCCGTTCGCCCTGGCCGACCCGTCGGGGTTCGTGCACCAGACCCTGCTCTACCAGGTCAGCCGGGTCGGCTCGGCCAGCCCGCGGTCCCTGCGGCTGGCCCACCTGACCGGGCTGATCGACATGATCACCCGCAACGGCAAGCTCACCCTCCCTGGCACCACCGCGCACTCGCTGTTCGCCATGGGCGCGGAGGCCTCCACCCGCACCGTGGCGGTGGGCTGGCCGGCCTACGCGGCGGCCGCCCTCGGCATGGCCGTGATCGCCGCCGGTTACCTGACCCGGGTTCGGATGAGGACGCCACTGGAGTGGTTCGCCCTGGCCACCGCGGTGCTCGCCACCGCGGCGATCATGGGGTACTCGGCGTTCTTCTACCACTACCCCGACTTCCCGGCGCCGTGGCTGGCCATCGCGGCCGGCACCGCCGTCGGCAGCCTCGCCTGCCTGATCCAGGGCAGCGACAGCCGCGCCAGGGCGGCGCGGCGGGTCGTCGGCGCCGCGGTCGCCGTCGTCATCCTGGCCGTCGCGGCCGCCGAGGCGCGCGAACTGCAGACCGCGCGCGTCCCGGTCAGTCCGCCGAGCGCGGCCGCGCTGCTCCCCGAGGGCTCCTGCCTGGTCGCTGACCAGGTCTCCTTCGCCCTCGCGGCCAACCGGTTCGCCGCGCCAAGCCCAGGCTGCCCGGACGTCGTCGACTCGCTCGCGACCACCCTCGCGCTGAGCGGCGGCGTGTCACCGCAGGGCGGCGCCGGGCAGGGGGCGCGGGTGGTGGCGGGCTGGGAAGCCATCTTCGGCAAGGCGCGCTACGTGTGGCTGTCGGGCGGCGTCGCCACCCGCATCCCGTGGACGCCGGCCCTCCAGTCCTGGTTCGCCGGCCATTTCCGGCTGCTCGCCGCGTACCCGACCTACGGGAACAGCAAGCTCTACGTCCGCGATCACTGAGCCGCGGCTCCGGCCGCCAGGCAACGGCGGCTGATCCGCTACCGGTCCCCCGGAACGGGTCGGCCGCCGGCCCCCGCCGTCTGCCGAGCTGATTTGAGCCGTTAGGCCCAGCCAGTTGTCCGCATCCGTCACCTGTTCTTCAGTAGACGCAGCGCCCGGCATGCCGGACGTTTCCCCCTGCTCACCGTTTGCCACCCTAACGGCGCATTGGCTCCGCATGCAATTGCATCAACGGCAATAGTCACGCATCTGTTACACTCCGTTTCCCTCTCAGGCGGGATTCCACAGGCCAGAGCCCCGGGATACCAGACCCGGTGAAGGCGGCCGGGACTGCGACCGCGGTCATGCCCGCAGCAGCGCCGGGTTGCCGAGGACAGGCTGCCAGGCCACCTCGGCCGCGCCGATCAGCGCGGCATCGTCAAGGGTGCACGGCTCGACCGGGATCTGTGCCCCGTAGCCCCAGGGACTGCCGTGCGCGACCGCCTCGCGGAGCTTGCCCGGCGCGACGAGCAGCAGTTCCCGGTACAGGCCGCCGAGCAGCACCCGGTCCGGGTTGACCACGTTGATCAGCCCGGCGAGGCCGAGGCCGACCCGCGCGGTGATCACGTCGGCCGCCTCACGGACCCGCCGGTCGGCGCGGTACCCCGTGCGCAGCACGGCGACGGCCTCGTCAAGGACAACGCCGTTCGGCGCCGGCACCCGTCCGGCCGCGTCAAGGAAGCGCACGGCGTCCGTTTCCACGTTGAGGCAGCCGCGGTTGCCGCAGGGGCACAAGCGGCCGCTCGCGTCGACGCTCACGTGGCCCGCTTCCATGGCGAGGCCCGTACTGCCGGTGTACAGCGCGTCGCCGAGCACGAGCGCGCCGCCCACGCCCCGGTGCTCGGCCACCACGACAAGCAGGTGGCTGGCGCCGCGGCCGGCGCCGTGCCGGTGCTCGGCAAGCGCGATCGCGTTGACGTCGTTGACCGCTTCGCAGTTGGCCGGCCCACCCGCCCGCCCTGGCCCACCCGCCCGGCCTGGCCCACCTCCCGGCACGCCGTGCCTGGCGAGCTCGGCGGCGAAGAGGTCGCGGACCGGCGCGCCGTCGGGCCAGCCGGTGTAGAGCGAGCGCACCGCCCGGCCCTCCGGCCGGGTGACGGCGGCGGGCACGGCGACGGCGGCGCCGACGCAGCGGCGCCCCGACGCGCGCAGCAGCCCGGCGGCGGCCGCGGCGGCCGGCTCAAGCGCCGCACCCGGGTCGGCGGGCACCGCCATGGCCCGCGCCTGCCGGGCGGCGATGACCCCGCCCAGCCCGACCAGCGCCACCGCGAACCCGTCCGGGTGCACCTGCGCGGCCAGCGCGACCGGGCCGGCCGGGTCAGGCAGCAGCCGGTGCGATGGCCTGCCCTGCGGCACCGCCCGCGGCGGCCCGTCGTCCGGTGCCTCGTCGCCGTCGTGCCCGCCGGCCGACTGCCACGAACCGTCCGGCTCTCCGGCCTGGGGCCCGGTGTCCACGACGATCAGGCCGAGGTCGCGCAGCTCCCCGGTGACGGCGCCGACCGTCGCGCGGGTGACGCCGAGCCTGCCGGTCAGCGCCGACCGGGTGGGGGCGAGCCCGGTGTGGATCAGGGTCAGCGCGGTCCCCGCCAAGGTACGCGGCGAGGCGCCGGCCGGATTCAGCTCCACCCTGTTGTCCGCATTTCGATTAGCCTCTATCCTTATTTTGTGCAGCTGCTAAACAAAATACCGGTGCCGGTCACCGTGCGCAACGACATCGCCCGGGTGCGCGTCGCCATCACGGTGTTCTTCGCCGTCGACGGCTTCATCTTCGCCAGCTGGGCGGTGCGCATCCCCGCGGTCAAGGCGGCGGTCGGCGCATCGCCCGCGGCCCTCGGCATCGCGCTGCTCGGCGCGTCCGGCGGCGCGATCGCCACGATGATGCTCACCGGGGCGCTGTGCCGCCGGCTCGGCAGCGCGCGCGTCGTCGTGGCGGCCTGCACCTGGCTGTCGCTCGCACTGCTCGCACCCGCCCTGGCGCGGTCCGCGCCCGCGCTCGGCCTCGCGCTCGTCGTCTTCGGCATCGGCTACGGCGGCCTCAACGTCGCCATGAACAGCCTCGCCGTCGACCTGGTCGCGGCGGCGCGCCGCCCGATCATGCCGTCGTTCCACGCGGCCTGGTCGCTTGGCGGCCTGGCCGGCTCGGCCCTCGGCGGCCTGGCCGCGCTCACGCTCACCCCCCTCGCCCACTTCTCCCTGGTCGGCGTGCTCGGCCTGGTGGTCACCGTCACCTGCGGCCGGGTTATCCTCGCCAGGCCGCTGCCCCCAGCTCACGAGATCCCGGGCCACGAGGCGCCCGCCGCAGACACCCAGGTCCCCGGCGAGGCACATCCCGAGGTACAGAACGAGGGCATGCTCCGCCTTGCCCCGCCCGCCCCTCCTACCCTGCCCACCCCCTCTGCCCCGGCCGCCAGCCCTGCCTCGCCCGCCCGCCCCGCCGCCCAGCGCGGGCCCTCCGGGGTGTGGCGGACCGTGCTGCTGCTCGGCGTGATCGCGCTGTGCTCCACCTACGGCGAGGGCGCGATCAGCGACTGGGGCGCCCTGCACCTGCGCGAGGACCTGGGCGCCGCGGCGGGCCTGGCCGCCGCCGGCTACGCCTCCTTCGCGCTCGCCGAGGCCGCCGGCCGGCTGGCCGGGAGCTGGCTGCTCGCCCGCCTCGGCCAGACCCGCGTCCTGGTCTACGGCGGCCTGGTCACCTGCGCCGGCATGCTGGCCGCCGCGCTCTCCCCGGTGCTGCCGCTCGCCCTCCTCGGCTTCGCGCTCGCCGGCCTCGGCGTCGCCAACGCGTTCCCCACCGCCATGTCCCGGGTTGGCATCCTCGCCGGCCCCAACGGCGTGGCCACCGCCTCCACCCTCGGCTACGCCGGCTTCCTGCTCGGCCCGCCGATCATCGGCTTCATCGCCACCGGCCTGAGCCTGCGCATCGCGCTCACCACGGTCTCCCTGCTCGCCGTCGTCGCGATCGTTCTCGCCCGCGCCGCCTCCGCGGCACCCAGCTGACGCACGACCCGGTGAGAGGGCCGGCCGGCCCCGGGGCGATGGTCGTGACATGCCGCTTATAGCCGGTTGCGGCAAATGCCCGCGTGTCGCTGCGGCCGGCGCGTTTGATTGTGTTAGCAAATGGCCGACTCGCTTTCGTGTACCCTGAGGCCGCGAAAACAGCGTTAGTTCCGCCACGTGGCACCTGAAGTTTACCAAAATGCGTATCTATCAGGGGGGGAATGGAACTAGATATGCCGCTTCTCACAAAGATCGCCGGGCGCAGGACGTTTGTACTCGCCCTCGCCGCGATAATGCTCGCCGGGCTGAGCGCCGCTCGCACGTCAACTGGCCACCCGCCCGTCCACGCAGCTCCGAGCCAGGGCAGCGCCGATCCCTCCCCCAGCCAGGGCCACGTCTCAGCGGCAGCACCGTCGTCACCGCTGTTCGGAACGCTCGATGCGCAACTGCCCAGCGTCAGCGTCGATAAGCAAGCTGGGGTCTCGGTCGCGATGTTCGAGCTTGACTGGTCCAGTTTCGAACCGAAACCAGGTCAATTTAATTCGGCATACATATCCGGCATGAAGGCCTTCCTTACCGGATTTCGCTCAGCTGGAATGCGGGTGACGCTGGGTCTTGGGCTGCAGAATCCGCCCTCATGGATTTCCTCCCTGCCCGATGCCAGCTACATCAACGAATCGGGTGACCGGGCCAATGAAGCGGACCTGGTGTACAGCGAGCCAGTGCGCGAGGCGGCCGCTGCCTACCTGAAGCAGGTCGCCGCTGCCCTGCCGCTCTCGGAGTTCTGGTCGGTTCGGCTCACTTCCGGCGGTAACGAGGAGATGCTCTATCCCGCGGGTGGTTCGTACTGGGCTTTTAGCCGGTCCGCGCTAAGCGGAACGGACTTGCCGCCGACAATGAAGGCCGATCCCTTCCCGACGTGGCGCCCGGGCCGGTCCGGCCTAACCCGGACGCAGATCGATCGGTGGGTCAACTGGTACGTCGGAGGCCTTGACGACGTGACCTGCTGGCAGATGAGCACCCTCTCCTCGCTGGGCTTCACCGGGTACTACGAGCTGGTGACCCCTGGATCCGGGACTCGTCCTGACGCCCTGGCGGCGCAGGAGCAGCGCAACCTGCCTGACGGCGCGGTCACCGGCGTCGGCGCCGTCTGGGATCGCTACTACGCGATGCTGCCGAACAAGTCCAAGGTGGTCGCGTACGTCTCCTCGGTGGCCGACACATCGGGCGATGACGACCCATGCCAGGCATCAGACGAGTCGCTTCCGCTGGCCTCGCCAGAGATGGACACCTGGTCGGCGACCCGCTGGATCAGCCGGGTCGCGGCGGCGAACGGCTTGCCAGTCGGCGGCGAGAACCCAGGCTTCGGTATGCCAGCCAGTCTCGATTCCCACTACCGGGATACGTCTTCGCACGGCATGATGGCCGACGCCATCAGGCAAGCCACCACCTGCAAGTTTCAGGTATTTTACTGGGCGCATGACTCGGACTTCTCAAGCGGCATTATTCCGCTTTCGCTGTATCGGAAATATATTGCGCGTGCTCATGAGAGATTATCAGCCGGTCACGCCGTCGGCATCGGTGATGCTGTCACCACGAAACCAGAGGCGAGAGCGGGCCGGACTCTGGATATAGCCCGGTCGATCGCGAACAGGCCCGGTATCGGCAGGAAGGCGAAGCCCTGCACTTTCTTGATCTCGAATCCGTTCCGCTGAAGCAACGCCCGCAGTGGAGTAAGATTGTAGATTCGCAGATGCCCCACAGGAACGCTGGGGCGCTTGAGTAGAGAGTACATTGGCCCGTAGGTCTCCACATACGAATGCTCGACGAAGAAAGGCGTCACACCGAGCAGCATGAGGATGCGGTTATGCCACGCGAGCAGGTTGGGAGTCGTTATCACCAAGGTGCCTGACTGCGTAAGCACTCTGTGACATTCTCGCAGCATGGCATCGGGATCGAAGACATGCTCGATTACCTCGCCGGCGAACACTAGGTCAAAGTGAGCGTCCTCGAACGGATACTCCGCTGAAGCGCTGCAAGCGTGGGCGTTGTAGCCCTTATCGCGCATTACCTGCACCGCATCTTCATTAAGCTCTATTCCAGCGAGCTCCTCGAGACTCCGAGTCGCGCTCGATAGCCTATCGAGGAAGAGTCCGTCCCCCGCACCGATATCCAGCAGGCTCGACGGGTTCAAGTCCGTTATGATCTTAGCGCACATGGGCAGCCGGTCCTCATGCTTATTGATGCGCCACCTGCTCGGCGCACCTGCGAATCCGTCGCTGTGCACAAATGCTTGATTGCTCACATGCCCTCCTGGATATCCGGTCGTATAGGCGGTCTGATAGGCAACTCAATCGCTTCGCCTTGCTCTAGCCGGTTAATGGAGCCGGCGACGAGCGCCAGCATTTCATCAAAGCCGTTAAGCCAGCCTTGCTGTGACGCTTCGGCACGTGCGGCCATGATCAGCGCGGGACGCCCAATGAGTGCCCATAGAGCCATCAATCGCGAAAGATCAAGTTCACGCTGCCCGAACAACGCGCGCCCGAGCAAAACACAGAGATAGTCAACCCGCGAAGGCACGAGGAACCCATCCCGGGTTCGCACCGATCGGGTCACCAATTGATTTGTTGTCAAGAACTGGACGCCAAACCAAGACAGGTCCGGATAGATATTAATCCTGGGACCTGCAGGCGGATGAAGAAGAATCATGTCAGGCCACTCTATGTAGATGCAGTCTCCTTCCGGCAAGACTCTTGATACCTGCTTCCAATAGCACCTGGGTATGATGAGATCTATACTTCCCCGGATCCTGAACCCACTGATTCCATCCTCGATGTATACCGTCGGAATTCCAGCTTCACGCAGGCGCCCCGCCGCTTCGCGAAAAACACCCGTATACAGGTAAGAAGCCCGCCGTACCTCGGCAAGTAGATCCGCAAGTTGACCCGGGTATAGTTGTGCGAGCTTGCCCTCTACCCCATTAAGGCGACCCAGGACGAGCATTTCGCTCAACTGCTCCTCAGTCCTTTCGGACGCGTCCTCCCGCCATATCGCATCAATAAGGAGCGACGCCGCCGACGCCGCCTGTTCTATCCTGGCACTACGGGATGTAGCCCACTCAGGAAGCTTTTCATGACGCCCGCTTGGCCGCAAGAAATGTATAGCAGCACGCAGGCCGAAAACCAAAGCGACCACCAGCCAGAGCGGCCAGTAGGAGCGTGCGAGAATGAGTGCCGCACCCGCTATGACCGACTCGGGAAGACGTATCCAGGCAAGCACCACGAGACCACGACTGAGGACCAGGCGGTAGCCCATGATCACGAGGGCTACGGTGGAACCCAGGGCTCCCCCGGCCGCCAGCCCCACAGCTCCGTCAATTCGCCATCCCGTTATAAGGGCGACCACATAACCTGCGAGACCCACTGACAACCATTTTAGGCATGAATACTCGTTCGCAGCCTGAAAGAAAGTTGCCATCAGGCTGATGCCGCCTGCGGCCAGGCCGGTCACCGCAGTATACTTCAGCATTAGATCAACTGAACCGTACGAAGCCGGAAATGCTTTCGTCACGAGAAATTGTGGAATCGTCGCGAGGATGGCCATCAGCGGCAATCCCGTAGTAGTGTACAGGCGGATCGCCTGCGCCGCTATCACCCCATTTGACGCTTGCCGCGACAGTGTCGGAAAGTATGCCGTGGCAACCGCCGCCGCGACATAGAGTGGAATCCTGGTCAGTGTAGTACTGGCCTGATAGCTGGCCGCCAGGGCACGGTTACCGGGGAGCAGGGCGACAAGTACCACATCGACCGCGACAAACAGCGAGACGAGCCCTTGCGTCCCGGCCGTGGCGATAGCGCGATTCAAGAGCTTTTTACTTACCAGCTCCCGCCACGGTCCTCCGCGGTCTTTTCGCGTGCGCGGCCAGCGCGCAAACATGGCAACGCCGCCGATTCCGAACCCAGCGAGTGCTCCGACCCCCTTCAGCCCAGCGAGTGTCACCAGCAGCATCCCTGATACGTTCTTGAGCGCATTCTCCGTGATGAATACCAGCGAGAGAGTGCGCATACGCTCGTTGCCCTGCAACCACCCGCTCGTTGTTGTCCCGAGGAAGATGATGAAGGTGCTTAGAGCGACGACTGCGGCTGTCTCCGGTCCGGCGAGTCGAATGGCTATGCCACCGACCGCGAACCCTGCGATGAGGCCAGTCCCCGAACTCATCAGCCTGGAAAATCGGATCGCGGAGTTACGTTCGCGCTCAGACTTGGCGCGGGCCACGGATTGTGCCAGTACCCAGGGCACCGACACGATCGCGATATTAGTCGCCCACAAGATGAGACCCTGGCCGGCCGAGAAAACAGAGTACTCGGCCACATTGAGCAAGTGGGTGAGCAGCAGTGAATAACCGTAGTTGGAAAGCCCTACCGCCACCATGCCGACAGTGACCCATAGCGCACCGTGAACCGCGGTCCGCTGCTCTTCTGTCACTCGCTTGGTACCTGGGACCTGATCGGTGATCACGCCTCACTCGCCGGCGAGTAAAACACCCCTTCGGGTGAGCTCTTCAAAACGAGCTTCAACCCGTTCGGGCCAGACCAGTACCGCAATGCGCTCTTGCGCCTCACTGACGGGACTGGATCCCGCGCGGCCCGTCTTCCCCGAGACACCGGGACTACCCGGTAGATGACCAGCACATCCCCCCGCCGCCACCAACCGCGGTGCGACGGCCAAAAGGCGCGGCTTACGCTCTCAACCACCACGCGACCGGTTGAGACGAGCCAGTCGTGTTCCGCCGGAAGGCAATACATAATGCGCAGATCGCGAGGATGGCGATCGTACGATTCTATGATTCGCTCCAGTGCCCGTTGAAAGGTTTGCCGCATAAATGGATTGAACAGGAAGACGACTGACAGGTCGTCAGGGACGGGCCACTCCAGCACGCTGGCGGTGACGCTGGTTATTTCGGTCGCGCGCAAGCGCCTTTCCGCCTGCCGGATGTTTTCTTGTGCACGTAGACTGAGTGCCTCGTCTATCTCGACGCCGATCACCCGCCAATAGGGAAGTCGGCCGGCTATGAGGAGCATACGACCCTTTCCTGAGCCAAGGTCGACAAATACGTCCCTGGGCCCTGGGCCAAGCCTCCGCAGGGCGCGCCGGACAGGCAGCCACTGAGCACCCTCGTAAGGGTTGTTGTCCCCGTCGATAGAAAATGCCGGATCCGCGGTCGTGGATACGCCGTACAGACGGTCAAATACGTAGGACTGCGCACGGCCAGGAATTGACGTCGCAAGCGCAGTCACTCGCGATATTTTCATCACCGGACGACCTCCGTCGAATATTCGGAAAGACAATCGGCTTAAGCGATCCGCCCAAGGCATTTCAGGGCTTTGTCGGCCGCGCGGTAGGCACGGGGGGACCGCCTTATCTGACGGCGAGCCCAACCTTCGGCACTCACGCGGACGCGATGTGCGCCCGCGGTGAACCGCCCGGTAGTAGCAGTTCCTTTGGAGTAGCAGAGATCACCGTTCTTCAGCTTCTCCTGATAATGATCCGTGCCACCGAACTCGAGGGTTTGCACCCCGGTCGCGGCCAGCCCTTCCGCGGCACGAATGAAGTGTATGAGCCCTGGGGAATAATCTTTGAACTTGGGGTTGTAAGCTGTGTACCAGCCTGTCATGAAGCCTCGTGACCGCAACCATAGTGCGGCTGCGGCCGGAGTTTCTCCCACGTATAGCATTGAGAGCACTGAACTGAATGAATCATTGCGAGGCGTAAAGAGATTGTCGATCAGGTCGACCACCCATGATCGCTCGAAGACGTCGAGCCAGCCATTTTGACGACACTGATCCGACTTCCATGACATGAGGGTGCGCAACTCCGCTGTGTCGCGTGAATTCACTGCTATGCGGACTTCCCCGAATTTTTTCTCTAGGCTCCGCGTCCTCCGCTCCAGTTTACTGAGAAAGCTCGACGAGCGGAGTTCGAAGCCTTCTCGATATGCTTCGAAGCCACGACTAAGGTCGATGATGGCCGCGGTGGTGCGGCTCTCAATGTACTGTTCAAATGGCATTTGATTCGGCGCGAGCTTGTCGAACTGCCAGGCCGATACTTTGCATGCCTTCAGTAGCCATCTGGCGTCCCATTGCGCACCAGGGCTGTGAATCAGTCCTTGACAGTTGCTGAGGACGGCACCGATCGACGCTCCAACGCCGAACCGCCGCTGCTCGAACGGGAAAAATCCGACAATCTCGGCGCCCTCGGTGAGCACGGCCACGCGGGCAGCAGGCTGCGACTCGCCGATGCCTAGCGTGAATTCGGGACATAGAAACGGGTTGGCGAGAGAACTGCTGTTCAGCTGCATGGATCGCCATGCGGCAATCTCAGGCTGACCCAACTCCCCTGGTTTGGTCACTGATATGCGCACAATATCTCTCTTTCGTGGTCATTTTAGCCAAGACAGTCAAATGGCGCGTTGTCCTTCATTACGCACCCTCATCCAATAGATTTCCGGGCTCATAGGTACACCACGCGGAAACAATCTCGTGAACTGAGTTCGATACCCGGCCATCAGATTCGCGGCCTCCGCTCGACCGGAGAGCCATTCGTAAGGCTGCAATGATGCGCTCCGGATGAACCGCCTATCCGGCATCTTGCTGACCGAGTAGGGGAAGTCGCTGTAGTAGACCGCGTCGACACCCGACGATGCCACCCCGTCGCGAGTAATCAGGTGATCCACGTGCCGGCCCACGCCCAGGGGGCCGAACAGTACCGCCGTGCGATTGGCCGCAACGGCTTCCCTGACCAGGACGCCCACTTCTCCCGCCAGGCCGGCGTCGCTCCCCGCGATCCGACCTCGGGCAGCGTCGAAGCGGAATGTAGGATAAGCTGCCCGTCCGCCGCGTTGACGATCAGTACCCGGCTCCCCCACCCGGCGGAACAGCGCATCGGTCAATCCGAGGTGGATCCACGATGCGCCGGCTTCCTTGAGAACCGCGATGTCTTCCGCGCGCCGCTGCGCGAACAAGGCTTCCGGGTCAGCTATTTGGAGATCCCGCAATGTCTTACGGGCGGCTAGTGCCCTTTTCGCCGGCGGGGACGCCGAAGAGAAGGCGGTCAGCACGGTCACCGGGCAGGTCCGGGCGAGATGGGTGAGCAGCGCACCACACGACAGCACCGCGTCATCAAGATGTGGAGAGACGAACATGACCGGCGAGGCAGCGTCCTGTATCTGTCCCACGAGCCGGGTGAACCGGTCATCAGCGCGGGGGCTGCCCGTTAGGGCGAATGCGTTCATGATGTATTACTCCTCACCAGGCGTATAGCCGCGCACCGCTGTACGCGTTACCAGGAATGGGTCGTCCTTGGCCGTCCAGGGCTGACGTCAGCTCAGCTATGGCGTGTGTTTGCGCGCTGGACAAAGTAGCGAGCTCTCCGGCGGTTAGCGTCTTCTGCACCGCTGGCCAGGACTCGCCCTTCATCAGGAGCAGCATGCTTGCCGCGGAGACCGCTGCGCCGCCGCCGCCCTGGTCATGCAGGTAGACGTAGCTCCCGCCCGATGTATTGCCGCGCAGGAAATTTGCCATTGTCCGCAACTCGGCCAGCGTCGGCGCGGCACCTGAGGCCAGGTTCATGTGCATATATGACAGGTGCAGGTAGGTGCACGTTGCCTGCTCGCCAACACTCGGGGCAGCAAGGTTGATCACCCCGTCAACGCCATGGGATCCAGCCAGACCGGTGAGGTAGATGTCGGTCGGTGCACCGCCGACGTCCAGCCCAGCCGTTAGCTGGTTGCCTCCCGGCAAAGCGGCCAGGGGGTTGGTGCCTGTCTCCCTGCCGCTGATTACCTGCTTCGCTCCGAGCATCAGCACGAGGAGCAGCAGTCCGATAGCACCCTGCCAGATGAGAACCTTGCGCGGTTGCCGGTCACCGCCACCGATCGCCGGCCGAGCCCGTCCGGGCCTGCCCGCATTGTGAGCCTCGTTAGCGGCCATCTTCACCCCTGCGGTCGCCGAGCCGACCGGGCCAGGAGTCCTGAACACGCTCACGCCGCGTGCGCCGTGTGGCAACCAGTGCCACCAGGAACCCGTAGCCGAGGAGCGCGGCCCCCAGCGTCTCAATGAACGGCTTCAGTGGGGCCGGCTGGTACACCGGCAGCGAGCCGGCCAAGGAGGAGTACGAGCTGTACTGGCCTAGCGGCAGTGGAGGTGGAGACTGCGGGACGGTCGCCCCCGCGGGCAGATGCAGCACGCCGGCCGCGAGGAGGGCCGGGGCGATCGTCGCGGCGTGCACGCTCCTGCCGTTCGCCGGCGCGTCGAGCACGACGTTCGCGAAGGCTTGAGCGAAGCCGCCACCGGGCAGCCGGGAGGGTGGGCCAAGCGGCCGCCCGTACCGCTTTACGGCGGCCGTGTAGCTAGCGGAACTGATGCCGCCGCCAAGGTAGAAACCGGTGATAACCGGATTGGTCAACAGGCGGCGCGCAGCGGTGGGCGTGATGCTGGAGAGCACGGGCGGGAGCCCGGCCTTCCGGTAAGCACTGGGGGAGTCTTTCGCCAGCGTGGCGACGACCGGAAGCGCTTGCACTTTTCCACCGCTGCCGGGCTCCCTGGTAAGCACGGCGCCATCGAAAACCTGGTCGTAGCCTGCACTCGCCGACCCGGTGACCTTGCTCACCGGTTTGCCGACCACGCCCTTGCCGCCCAAGGCTGTATAGGCCGAATAGAAGGCGCCCGTCTTCCCGTTCAGCACCGTATATCCGGCGCAGCCGGAACCGACGGTGTTAACGTAAACGCCGCCATTGATATCGGTGAGATCGGCGGTGGGATCATAGGGGCTTGACGGCACGTACCACAGCTGCACTGTCTTGTAGGTCGCGCTCGGAAAGGTCTCGAGCCGCTGACCGTTGGCTTCGATCCAGCTTTCAAGCTCTGGAGTCATGTCTGGCGAACGCTCAATGGCGTCCGTCGGTGCGAGAAGGAAGTAGTGGATGCCATTGGCGATCGCATCAGGTCCCACTCCGAAATATGTGAAGTAGCGCCCGCCGAGGAGATACGAGTACTTCTCCGAGTCACCGCTGGCGTTGACCATGGCGCAGGCGGGCAGATTCGCGGCTATGTAGCGGTCCGCTCGCGCGACGCCATCTCCAGGTTCGCTGTAGGTAGAAACCCAACTGGCCGCCGACAGTGCGACGAGGCCCGCCCCGGCGACGGTGCCGACGGCAAGCGGCAGTCGTCGCACCCGCCGCGACTGCCTGCCGCCGACGTTCCGCGGCAGCTGACGGGCGCGGTAATTGATCCACCGGGCGGTTACCGCATCCGCTAGGTATACGCTTCCGACAATGCATCCAGGAAGCGGGTAGCAAAAGAACTGTGGGTTCAGTGTGCCGATCGCCGCGATGTAGGCCGCGAGGGCGTAGCTGGCAATGAGCCAGGCGAAAAGAAATCTCGCGGTCTGCGTGTTTTTCCTCGAGCAGCACCAGGCGAGAGCCGCGAACCCGGCCCCCAGCATTATATAGCTGCTTGAATACTGTTTAACGGATTCTATCAGGGTACCTACCAGGGATACCCCTGGCATATTGAATCCGGTGATCTGCACCAACCCTATGAGCCGCTGGAAGCCGTTAGTCTGGACCCAAATATATTCGTCGCCTAGGCCCAGTTCCACGGCCCAAAGAAAATCAATAAGGGCGAACGCTAGCGTGATCCCGAACGCCGCTATGGATTTACGAATGAGCGGTCGGTCTCGCTCAAGCAGCCCGAAGATGACCGGGACGATCACCAGAAAGACGGCGATCTCATTGGTCAGCAGGGCAATGCCGCCGAGCAGGCCAACGATCGATGCATACGCGAAGGTTCCTCGCGCTCGCAAAGACCAGGCCGCGTGCAGCACCACCATGCCCATGCACACGGCAAAGGGCTCAATGACCGCTTGCCGGTCATAGTGCACGAGGGTGGGGTCGAGCGCTACGAGTAGGGTGACCGCGCCAGCTATTACCCTTCGCTGAGGGGAAGTGGCGTTCTCGGCCAGCCGGTAGGCCATGGCCCCGACGAGAACCGCGGCGATAGCGCCAACGGAGGCCGATAGCAGGCAAGCCGCGTAGATCGCCGACGGCTCCGGCGCCGAGGCGTACCCAGTCAGCCGCAGCCAGCCCGCTTCGAGCAGCCACATCAGCGGCGGATGGATGAACATCGGCTGGTTAGTCAGGGTCAGTTGCCCCTGCAAGGCCACCTGCTTGGCCATGAAGACGTAGGCAGCCTCGTCATACAGCACGTCCGGGGCGGCGAAGAGGTTGTACAGCAGTGCGATAGCCGCAACGCAGGAGCAAAAGACGGCGAGCGGCCACTCGGCCCGGAGAAATGCGCGCCATCGCCCGGTCCCGCCCGAGCCTGTGCTGGCGGGCGGGCTCGGCGGAAGAGGTGCACGTCGGCGTTCGAGTACGCCCGGCTGGTAGCCGCGCCTGGCCGCATGCCGCGGATAGCTCCCGCGTCCGGGGGGGCGTCCACACTCATCGGTGGGGTAGTTCACTCTTACCTCGCTCCCCTAGTGACGGGCTTGCTGGTCAACCGGGGCATCGCGCTGCGGTGAGGTTGGGGGGAACCGAGCAGTTCACGGACGAGGTCGAGGTAGCGTTCGGCCGTTCGGTCAACACTGAACGACTCCGCGGCGGCGCGGGCCTCGCACCCCAGCTTCGCGCGCAGGCCGGCGTCCCCGGCCAGGTCACCGATCGCCTGGGCGAGCGCGCTGACGTCATGGCGGCCCACGGAGATGTCTCCTTTGATCCAGTCCAGGGTGGGCAGGGCGAAGTGAAGGACCGGCTTTCCCCGAGCCATGGCTTCGAGGGCGGCGATGCCGAACGCCTCGGTGCGCGAGGGCATCACCAGGAACGCGCAGCGGGACAGCAGGTCCTGCTTGTCCTCGCCCGTAACGCGGCCGACCCACCGCACGCCGTTTTTTGCGCCCTTAACCAGCGCTGACAGCTTCGCCTCCTCGGCGGGTGTGCCAGTGCCGGCGATGACGAGGGGCAGTTTCACTCCGCTGCGCTGGTAACCGGAAATCAGCACGTCGAGCCCCTTGTGCCAGACGTCTACCCGGCCAAGGAACAGGATGTGCTCGCCGCTGCCGTCCGGCTGGCCGCCTAGCTCGGGAATGACCGTGCCGTTGGGAATCACCCGGACGGAGGCCGCCGGGCTGAGCTGCTTCACCCGCTCCGCATCGGCCTGGTTGAGTACCACCAGGTCGCGGTAACTGCGCAGGCCGAGCCGTTCGATCAGGAAGAACGGGAGATGGTAGCGCTCCCACATGTGCACGCCGCTGAGCGCGTGCGCGATCCCGACCACGCGGCCGGATGAGGCGAGCGGCAGGAAGCTCGTGGACCAGGGCGGCGTGAAACCCTCGATCCAGAGATCATGCGGGATCCGGCGAGCCGCGAGGGGAAGCAGCGCGTGGTAGGCGAGCTGTCCGCCGCGCGGACCCGCCCAGCGGACCGGCAGGTGGCGGTAGCGGAATCGGGCGTCACCTGAGATCTGCCCACGGTGGGCCGCCGTCAGGAACGTGACCTCGAACTCGTCGGCAAGACGCTGCGCGATCATCTCCATGACGGCCGCGCCCCCGCCGTCGTAGTGCGGGTTGCCCGGGCTGTCGAAATTCGAGATGACGATGCGCTGACGGCGCACGCCGCTCACCGGGGGCCCGCCAGCAGGGCGGGGTGCGCAGCCGCTCCGATGGCGGATTGCTGGTCGGTTTCAGGCCGCGCGTGCGAGTCCTCCGTTGTTTCCGGGAGGATCGCGAGCCCGTGCAAGCGGGCGTAGCGGCCGCGCACTGCCTCGAGGAAGAGCTGCTCGTAGGAGGCCACGCAGCGGTCCCAGCTGAGCACCTGCGCGGCCCGCAGCGACGCATGCTGCAGCTGCTCCAGCCGCTCGGGGTCGGATGCCAGCTGCCGGAAAGCGCCGCGCAACGCGGCTGCGTCTCCCGGGCGGACCACCAGGCCCGTTGGTCCCGCGACGTCACGTACACCGGGCAGGTCGGACGCGACCGGCACGCATCCGCTGGCCATGCCTTCCAGCAAGACGAGCCCGAATGCCTCCGCGCGAGTGACCGAGGGCAGGACTATCACATCATTAGCCTGGTAATGCGCGCGCAGCTCAGCGTCGGGCAGCCGTCCGGTGAACCGGGCATTCGCAGCGGACAGCCGCTCCGCCAATCGCTGGTACTTGACCAGTTCGGGACCGCCGCCGACCAGGGTCAGCTCCAGCCAGTCCTGCCCCGCCGCCGCGGCCAGCAGGGTCTGCACCCCTTTGTACGGGCGCATCTGGCCCACGAACAGCACGCGCAGCTTGCCGGCCCCGGCCGCGGCCGCCGGCCCAGCGGGCAGCAGGGCCGGCCCGGACGCGGGCAGGTCCACGCCCCAGGGGATGGACCTGACCGGCGGCCCGTAGCGAGTGCGGTGGGCGCTCGCGTAATGCTGGCCGCTCGCGACGATGCGGTCCGCCCGCAGGGCGAGGCTCCGGTGGTACCGGTTGTACAGAGCTGACAGTCGCGACGCGCCCTTGATGTCGATCGGCGAGTGATAGGTATAGACGACGGGCGGTCGCATGTAAGAGGGGAGCCTGGTAACTTCCCGCAGAAAGAAGTCGCTCATAGTGGGGATCGGCCCGTGCACATTGACTACATCGAAGTCCTGCAGCTCACGAGCTAGGCGCCGCCAATAGGCAACGAAGGAAGAAAACCGCCACTCGCCGACTGTTATCCGCGGAATCTGAACGGACGAGATAACGGTTACGCGGTGTCCACGGTCGCGGAGCCCTTTCTCGAGCCTACCGATACATGTGGATATACCCGAGACAATGGGCGGTGCTTCGGAAGTTACGATCAGGATGTCGAGCGAGCCACGAGCGCCGCTAATCATGCCTGCCGGGTGTTCATCCGAAATACTGAACGGCCTCACCCGGTCAAGAGCCTGCACCATTGATGTCAATCCCCCTTTTAACATTACCCGATTTCCGCACGAACTAGAGTCGGAACTGTGATACAGGAAAAGGAAAACCCGAGAACGCAAACTGCCTCGAAAAGTTGTTTGCGAAATCAGCCGAATACGGTCAGTTGCGCATCGGGATTTATTACCCTGTAGCCTTCCTGGGCCTACGTCGTGTAGCGCCTGAGGCTAAAGGGCAAGAAGGCTGACTCGAGCTGGGTCCTCAGGTTCATCTTGGACTTGCCCTCGACCCGGTCCGAGAAATGGATCGGCAGCTCGATGATCTTGAGGCCGCGCCGGACGGACCGGTAGTTCATCTCGACCTGGAAGCTGTAACCCCCGCTACGGACCGTCCGCAGGTCGATCGTGTTCAGCGCCGCGGCTCGCCACAGCTTGTACCCTGCGGTCGCGTCCCGGACCGCCAGCCGCAGCAGCAGCCGCACGTACGCGTTCGCGAACGCGGACAGCGCCTTGCGATGACGCGGCCACTCGGCGCCGACGCTCCCGCCCGCCACGTAGCGCGACCCGATCACCACATCCGCGCCGGCCGACAGCAGCGTGCCGAGCATCTGCGGCAGGTACTCCGGTCCGTGGGACAGGTCGCTATCCATTTGCACCACGAACTCGGCGCCCGCCTCGATGGCCCTGGACAGGCCGGCCGTGTAAGCCCGGCCGAGACCCTCCTTCACCGGCCGGTGCATCACCTCAAACCGGGACCGGCCGTACCGGTCAGCGAGTTCCTCGGCGACCTGTCCGGTTCCGTCAGGAGAGTTATCGTCAGCAACCAAGATCCGCAGGCCAGGCAACGGCAGGTCAAACAGCGCCCCCACCACTGCTGGCAGGTTCGCCGCCTCCTGGTACGTCGGCAGCACGACCATAACGTCCGCCGAGCACCACGGCTCGGGCAATGTGAGCGAACGCCCGAGAGCAATCCGCCCTTCGCTTATATTCACGGTCCCCCATACAGTTCAGCTCCCCGTCTCCCTAGCAATCAGGGATACGGGGACTGTAGCCGGCTTACCGTGACGACATAATAGCCTTTGGTTAACGTCATGCCATTATTTTTGGATGTGGCATCGAAGATGATAAGTAAATGCAGGTCGCCGACGAAGGGGGCCGGGCGGCTAAAAGATTTCTAAAGAAATACGCGCACGGTTAGCCGTCCACGCAATTCCAGCCAATGCCCTGACTTCGGACATATCAGTGTATATCCCGACCGTCTTCACATAGCAGCCCTTGCCTCGCCCCGGAGGTGAAGATCGTTAATTGGAATTACGCCGAGGTGCCTTTCATCAACGGGCAGGAAATCACTCTCGCGGTGCCGGTCCTTGGGCGCTGCCGGGCATGGTCAGGGCAGCATGTCCGCCGTGAGGCACGCCTCGGTGGACGGCATGCCGAGGTCGGCGGCACGGCGGTCGGCCATCGCGAGCAGGCGGCGGATCCGGCCGGCGATCGCGTCCTTGGTCAGCGGCGGGTCGGCCAGCTGACCGAGCTCCTCGAGCGACGCCTGCCGGTTGGCCACCCGCAGCCGGCCGGCCATCACCAGGTGCTCGGGGGCATCCAAGCCGAGGATCTCGAGCGCGCGCTCCACCCGGGCGCCCGCGGCGACCGCGGCGCGGGCCGAGCGGCGCAGGTTGGCGTCGTCGAAGTTAGCCAGCCGGTTCGCGGTGGCCCGGACCTCGCGGCGCATCCGCCGCTCCTCCCAGGCCAGCACGCTGTCGTGGGCGCCCAGCCTGGTCAGCATCGCGGCGATCGCCTCGCCATCGCGGATCACCACCCGGTCAACGCCGCGCACCTCGCGCGCCTTAGCGGAGATCTTCAGCCGCCGCGCCGCCCCGACCAGGGCGAGCGCGGCCTCCGAGCCTGGACAGGTGATCTCAAGGGCCATCGACCGGCCCGGCTCGGTGAGCGACCCGTGCACAAGGAACGCGCCGCGCCAGGCGGCCTCGCAGTCGCAGATGCCGCCGGACACCACCTGCCGCGGCAGCCCGCGCACCGGCCGGCCGAAGGTGTCGATCAGGCCCGCCTGCCTGGCCAGGCTGTCGCCGCCCTTGGATACCCGCACCACGTAGCGGCTGCCCTTGCGCAGCCCGCCTGGCGCGAGGATCAGCAGCTCGGACGGCTGGCCGAACACCTCGGCGATCGAGGCGCGCAGCCGCCGGGCCACCGCCGCGGTGTCCAGCTCCGCCTCGATCACGATGTGACCCGCGGTCAGCGTCAGCCCGCCCGCGAACCGCAGCAGCGTGGACACCTCGGTCTTCCTGCAGCACGGCTTGACCACTGGCACCCGGCTCAGCTCGTCCTTCACCACGCTGGTCATCGCCATCGCGTTACCCCCATGACTAGTCCTGCTCCCCGGAACGAGGCCGCTTCCCCGCAGTGAAAACCCGCCGGTACGCCGCGGCCAGCCGTACCGGGTCGTGCCGCGTCCCGTCCGCCGCCGCCACGTCGGCGAGCGTCAGCGAGGCGCACAGCAGCTCTGCCGCCTTCCGCAGGTCCTGCTCCGCCCCGGCCACCGCGGCGGCGTCGGCGAGCACCACATCGAAAGTCAATGATGGCGCGTGATCGGCGAGAACTTCCAGATGCCGGTGCGGCGAAAATCCCTCGGTCTCCCCTGGCTGCGGTACCAGGTTCAGCGCGACGAGCTTACGCGCCGGCGTCTCGGTCAGCGCGGACCGCAGCGACGGGACCAGCAGGTGCGGCAGCACGGACGTGAACCACGACCCTGGGCCGAACACCACCCAGTCCGCCTCGTGCACCGCCGCGACCGCCTCGGGCACCGCTGGCGGGTCTGGGGGCAGCAGCGAGATCGACCGGACGCGGCCAGGGGTGACCGCCACCGCGGCCTGCCCGCGCACCGTGGAGATCGCGGCGGGCCCGGCGGGATCGAGTCCTTCCACGCTCGCGACGATGTCCAGCGGCACCGCCGCCATCGGCAGCACCCGCCCGGTCACCCGCAGCAGCCGCCCCATCCAGTCCAGGGCGGCCACCGGATCGCCCAGCAGGTCCCACAGCCCGGCGATGAGCAGGTTCCCCAGCGAGTGGCCGGCCAGCTCGCCCTCGCCGCCGAACCGGTGCTGCACCACCCGGGCCCACGTGGTGCCCCAGTCGTCGTCACCGCACAGCGCCGCGAGCGCCATCCGCAGGTCGCCGGGCGGCAGCACGCCGAACTCCTGGCGCAGCCGTCCCGAGGAACCGCCGTCGTCGGCCACCGTGACGATCGCGGTGACGTCGTCGGTCACGCGCCGCAGGGCGGACAAGGATGCGGCGAGACCGTGCCCGCCGCCGAACGCGACGACCCTCAAAGACTCACTCCCGCCCCAGGTCGCGGTGCGAGACGGTCACGTCGCGCCCGGCCAGCCGGGCCGCGAGCCGCTCGGCGATCGCCACCGAGCGGTGCTTGCCGCCGGTGCAGCCGATGGCGAGCGTCACGTACCGCTTGCCTTCCCGCTCGAACCCGGGGAGCGAAACGTCGAGCACCGCGAGGTAGGCGGCGATGAACGCGGACGCCGCGGGCTGGCCGAGCACGTAGTCGCGCACCGGCGCGTCGAGGCCGCTCAGCGGCCGCAGCTCGGGCACCCAGTGCGGGTTGGGCAGGAACCGGCAGTCGGCGACCAGGTCCGCGTCCACCGGCAGCCCGTACTTGTAGCCGAACGAGACGATGTTCAGCCGCAGCCCGGTCCGCGAGTCGCCGGCGAAGTAGCCGAGCATCCGGGAGCGCAGCTCATGCACGTTCAGCGCGGACGTGTCGAGGACGATGTCGGAGTCGCCGCGGATCTCGCGCAGCAGCTCCCGCTCCGCGGCGATGCCGTCGAGGATCGTGCCCGCGCCCTGCATGGGGTGCGGCCTGCGCACGTTCTCGAAGCGCTGGACGAGGGCCACGTCGGAGGCCTCAAGGAACAGCACGTGCGGGGCGACGCCGCGCGCGCCAAGCGAGGAGATCGCGGACTTCAGGTCCGTGGAGAACGCTCGCGACCGGACATCGATGATCGCCGCGACGCCGGCCAGCGAGGCCCGGTCGGCCAGGTCGAGCATGGTGGGCAGCAGCGCGGGCGGCAGGTTCTCCACCACGAACCAGCCGAGGTCTTCCAGCGACTTGGCCGCGGTGGACCGCCCGGCACCGGACATGCCGGTGATGATGACGATGTCCGGCACGCCAGGCGTCACGCGCTCACCGGCGTTCTCAGTCACTGATCAGACCCCCCGTACCCGTCATCAGCGGGCGCCTGGTCAGCCTGCCCTGGCCCGGGCGCCCTTGACGGGCCGCGCGTGCGCTGCGTGCCTTGCAGCGCGGCGACGACCGTCACGGCTAGCTTAGGGCCGATGCCGGGCACGGCCGCCGCGATCTGCTCGGGCGTCGCCGCCGAGACCGCCTTCACCGAGCCGAACGCCTTGAGCAGGGCGGCCCGCCGGGACGGTCCGAGCCCGGGCACCGCGTCGAGGGCGGAGCCGAGCGCCGCCTTGCCGCGCTTGGCGCGGTGGAAGGTGATCGCGAACCGGTGTGCCTCGTCCCGCACCCGCTGCAGCAGGTACAGGCCTTCCGATGAGCGGGACATGATCACCGGGTAGTCCTGGCCGGGCAGCCAGACCTCCTCAAGCCGCTTGGCGAGGCCGCACACGGACACGTCGTCGATGCCGAGGTCGGCCAGGGCGCCGGCGGCCGCCGCGACCTGGCCCGCGCCGCCGTCCACGACCACCAGGTTGGGCGGGTAGGCGAACTTGCGCTGCGGGGTAACCACCACGTGTTCTGGATCCGGCTGATCTTGATCTTCCGCGGCTTCCGGGTCGCCAAGCAGGTCGAGCTCGCCGGAGGCCTCCCGCTCCTCCAGGTAGCGGCGGAAGCGGCGGGTGATGACCTCGCGGATCGCCGAGATGTCGTCCGTGCCGTCGTAGCCCTTGACGGAGAAGCGGCGGTACTCGCTCTTGCGGGCCAGGCCGTCCTCGAAGACGACCATGGACGCGACCACGTGCGTGCCCTGCAGGTTGGACACGTCGTAGCACTCGATCCGCAGCGGCGCGTCGTCGAGCTCGAGCGCGTCCTGTATCTCCTGCAGCGCCTTAGAGCGCGTGGTGAGGTCGCTCGCGCGCCGCAGCTTGTGCAGCGCCAGTGATTCCTTGGCGTTGCGGGCGACGGTCTCGGCCAGGGCCTTCTTGTCGCCGCGCTGCGGGACGCGCACGTGAACCGGGCCGCCGCGGCGCTGCGTCAGCCACTCAGTCATCGCCTCGGTGTCCGGCGGCAGCTCGGGCACCAGGACCTCACGGGGGATCCCGTTGTTGTCGCCCGTCCCGGCGTCGCCGTAGAACTGGCCGAGGAACACCTCGACCAGGTCGGCCGTGGTCGTCTCCTCGACCTTCTCCGACACCCAGCCGCGCTGGCCCCTGATCCGGCCGCCGCGCACGTAGAAGATCTGCACGGCCGCTTCCAGCTGGTCTTCCGCCAGCGCGATCACATCGCAGTCGGTGCCGTCGCCGAGGACCACCGCCTGCTTCTCAAGCGCGCGCTCCAAGGCCTTGACGTCGTCGCGCAGCCGGGCGGCCCGCTCGTACTCCTCCTCGTCGGAGGCCGCCTTCATCTCGGCGGTCAGCTTCCTGATGAACTTGCTGGTCTGGCCGGACATGAAGTCGCAGAAGTCCTCGGCGAGCGCCCGGTGCTCATCGGCGGTGACCTTCTTGACGCACGGCGCGGAGCACTTGCCGATGTAGCCGAGCAGGCAGGGGCGGCCGATCTGGCCGGCCCGCTTGAACACCCCGGTGGAGCAGGTGCGCACCGGGAAGACGCGCAGCAGCGTGTCCACCGTCTCCCTGATCGCCCACGCGTGCGAGTACGGCCCGAAGTACCGCGTGCCCTTCCGCTTGGCGCCACGCATCACCATGACCCGGGGAAAGTCCTCCCCCATGGTGACCGCGAGGTAGGGGTAGGACTTGTCGTCGCGGTACTTGACGTTGAACCGCGGGTCGAACTCCTTGATCCAGGAGTACTCCAGCTGGAGGGCCTCGACCTCGGTGTTGACCACGGTCCACTCAACGCTGGCGGCCGTGGTGAGCATCAGCTGGGTGCGCGGGTGCAGCGCGGTGAAGTCGGCGAAGTACTGGTTGAGCCGCTGCCGCAGCGACTTCGCCTTCCCGACGTAGACGACCCGGCCGCGCTCGTCGCGGAACCGGTACACGCCCGGTTCTTCCGGGATCTCCCCGGGCTTTGGACGGTAACGGTTGGGGTCGGCCACGGCATTAAGACTAGTCGCCGGCGGGGGTCCGCGCGCTTGTTGCCCGAGGCCGTCGTTAGCAGCTGTTCACGTGGCCGCCTTGGCCAAACTCGCGTTATATCTTGTAATCTGGCCCCCATGGCGGAAGCAGCGGCGACGCCGCCCGGGCAGGCCGGCACGGTGCAGCTTGGCGACGACTACTACCAGAATCCTCACGCGTACTTCACCAGGATGCGCGATGAGGGGCCGGCGACGCGGGTCATGATGCCGTACGGCGGGCCCGCCTGGCTGATCACCAGGTACGCCGACGTGCGGGCGGCGCTCGCCGACCCCCGGCTGCACAAGGACTGGGCCGGCAAGCTCACCTCGCCGGACTGGGCGCCTGACGAGGTGACCGCGTTCCTCAACATGCACCTGCTCAACACCGACCCGCCGGACCACACCCGGCTGCGCAAACTGGTCTCCAAGGCGTTCACCGCGCGACGGGTCGCCGCGCTGCGGCCCCGGATCGAGGCGATCGCCGTAACGCTGCTCGACCCCCTCGGCGAGCGGCTCGCCGCCGGGGAGACGGTCGACCTGATCGAGGGGTTCGCGTTCCCGCTGCCCGTCACGGTGATCTGCGAGCTGCTCGGGGTGCCGGTCAAGGACCAGGACCAGTTCCGCGAATGGTCGCACGCGATCGTGGCCGACGGCGCGGGTCAGGAGACGCTCCGCGCGGCCGGCGAAGGGATGTTCCGCTACTTCAGCAAGCTGGTGGCGGAAAAGCGCGCCCGTCCGGCCGACGACCTGGTGTCCGCGCTGATCGACGCGCGCGACTCCGGCGACTCGCTGAACGAGCGCGAGCTGATGTCGATGCTGTGGCTCCTCCTGGTGGCCGGCCACGAGACGACCGCTAACCTGATCGCGTCCGGGATGCTCGCGCTGCTGACGAGCCCGGCCCAGCTCGCCCGGCTGCGGTCCGTCCCGTCGCTGCTGCCTGGCGCGGTCGACGAGCTGCTGCGGTACGTCAACCCGCTGAACCACGCGACCGAGCGGTTCACCCTCGAGCCGGTGGAGATCGGCGGCGTGACCATCCCGGCCCGCGAGTGGGTCCTGTGCGTCACCGCGTCGGCGAACCGCGACCCGGAGCGGTTCCCCGACGCCGACCGGCTCGACGTGGACCGCGACGCCGGCGGGCACGTCGCCTTCGGCCACGGGATCCACTTCTGCCTGGGCGCGCCGCTCGCCCGGCTCGAGGGCGAGGTCGCGTTCGGCGCGCTGCTGTCCCGGTTCCCGTCCCTGTCGCTCGCGGCCAGCCCGGCGAGCCTGCGCTGGCGCAAGAGCTCGCTCATCCACGGCCTGGAAACCCTCCCGGTCCGCCTCGGGTAACGCGGGCCGGAACGACAACGCGGGCCGGAAGGCTCGGTGGGGTGGAAGGAGCCTTCCGGTCCGCGGCTTTCGTGCCCGCCTTGTGGGCGGCACACGCTTGGCGGGGAACGGCGGGCGGGCTGGGTAAGCCGCTTCCGTTCTGTATGGGGTTGTTAGGCGAGCGCTGACTCGACGGTCACGGACTCGTAGCCGTGCGCCGCCGCGACCGGGGCGTTGGTCAGCTGGCCCTCGTGGGTGTTGAGGCCGAGGGCGAGCGCCGGGTCGGCGGCGAGCGCGGCCTGCCAGCCCTGGTCGGCGAGCTCGACGACGTAGGGCAGGGTCGCGTTGGTCAGCGCGTAGGTGGAGGTGTTCGGCACCGCGCCGGGCATGTTCGCGACGCAGTAGAACACGCTGTCGTGCACCTTGAAGACCGGGTCGGCGTGCGTGGTCGCGTGCGAGTCCTCGAAGCAGCCGCCCTGGTCGATGGCGATGTCGACGAGCACGGAGCCCGGCTTCATCCGGCGCACCAGGTCATTGCTCACCAGCTTGGGCGCCTTGGCCCCGGTGACGAGCACCGCGCCGATCACCAGGTCGGCGCCGAGCACGGCCCGCTCGATCTCATAGGCGTTTGAGGCGACGGTCTGGATGCGGCCCTGGTAGATCGCGTCGATCTGGCGGAGCCTGGCGATGTTCTTGTCAAGCACGGTGACCTGCGCGCCCATGCCGACCGCGATCTGCGCCGCGTGCTGGCCGGAGACGCCGCCGCCGATGACGACCACGCTGGCCGGGCGGGTGCCGGGGACGCCGCCGAGCAGCGCGCCGTAGCCGCCGCCGGAGCGCATCAGGTGGTAGGCGCCGACCTGCGGGCCGAGGCGCCCGGCCACCTCGGACATCGGGGCGAGCAGCGGCAGCGAGCCGTCGGCCAGCTGGACCGTCTCGTACGCGATGCCGGTGACCTTGTTCTCAAGCAGCGCGTCGGTGCAGGCCTGGTCGGCGGCCAGGTGCAGGTAGGTGAAAAGCGTCAGGCCGGGGCGCATGCGGTGGTACTCTTCCGCGATGGGCTCCTTGACCTTGAGCACCATGTCGGCGGTGCCCCACACGTCGTCCGCGTGACCGATGATGGTGGCGCCCGCGGCGATGTACGCGTCGTCGGCGAACTGGGAGCCGACGCCGGCCTCCTTCTCCAGGTAGACCTCGTGGCCGTGGCTCACAAGCTCGTGCACGCCCGCAGGGGTGATCGCGACGCGGTACTCGTGGTTCTTGACCTCGCGGGGGATGCCGACCTTCATGGCCTTGTCTACCTTTCGGTTTCCTGGGGCGAGCGGGCGGCTCCGTTGCCGCACGGCTCCACCCCGTTGTGTCCATCATGCATTTTAATCGATAATTTGCCTAGATTCTTGAACAAGATTCTGTAGACTAGGTTCATGAGAGCGGAAAATTCATCGGAGACTCTCCCTTCGGGGAGTCAGCCGAATCGTGTTCGGGGGCCATGGCCAGGCGAGACGCTAGTGGGAGTCCCCGGCGCCGGCGATCTCGACGAGATCGACCAGCACATCGTCCGCGAGCTCGCGCGGGACGCGCGGCTGGCCAACAACGCGCTCGCCGAGCGCGTCGGCATCGCGCCGTCCACCTGCCTCGGGCGGGTCCGCTCGCTGCGCGAGCGCGGCGTGATCCGCGGCTACCACGCCGACGTGGACCCGGCCGCGCTCGGCCGGCCGCTTCAGGCGATGATCGCGGTCCGGCTGCAGTCCGATGCCCGGGGCCGGATCCGCGGGTTCGCGGCGGACGTGGCGCGGCTGCCCGAGGTGCTCAACGTGTTCTTCCTGGCCGGCAAGGACGACTTCCTGCTGCACGTGGCGGCGGCCTCGACCGCGGCGCTGCGAGAATTCGTCGAGTCGCTGTCCGCGACCGGTGACATCTCCTACACCGAGACGTCGCTGATCTTCGAGCACGTGCGCGCCGACGCGGCCGGCTGACGCCCGCGGCCCGTCCGGCCGGCAACTCGGCCGGCGGCACAACCCCGGGGTGTTTTTCCTGTGCGGCCGGGTAGTGGCGCGGGTGACCGCTTCTGGTTGAACATGGATGCGCCGGCCGGTCTGGCTGGCTGTTCACCGAGAACAATGAGAGGCAGGCGGCAATGCCATCTCAGGAGTCGTATCGCGACGTCCTGCTGCGGGTCATCGACGAGGTTGTGGCACCGGGGGCGGGCGCGGTCGACGCAGCCGGCGAGTTCCCCGCATCGCAGGTCAGCGCGCTCGGCGCGGCCGGGGTGCTCGCGCTCACCGTCCCGGCCGAGTTCGGCGGCGGCGGCGCGGGACTGCGGGAGGCCGCGGACGTGGTGCGCGAGCTAGGGTCCGTGTGCGGGTCCACCGCGATGATCGTGACCATGCATTACGCGGCGGTCGCCGCGCTGACCGCGGCCGGGGACAAGGAGACGCTGTCCGCCATCGCCTCCGGGCGGCACCTGTCCACGCTCGCGTTCTCGGAAACCGGGTCGCGGTCCCATTTCTGGGCGCCGCTGTCGAGCGCGGTGCCCGTGGGCGACGCGGACGGGCGGGCGGGGCAGGACGGGCGGGCGGGGCAGGACGGAGTGCGGCTCGACGCGGCCAAGAGCTGGGTTACCTCGGCCGGGCACACGGACAGCTACGTCTGGTCGAGCCGTCCGCTCGCGGCGGACGCCGCCGGGCCGATGACGCTGTGGCTGGTGCCGGCCGGCGTCGACGGCCTGTCGGTGGCCGGGCCGTTCGACGGGCTCGGGCTGCGCGGCAACGCCTCCGCGCCGATGATCGCGGACGGGGTGATCGTGCCGGCCAGCGCGATGCTCGGCGCAGACGGCGCCGGGCTCGACCTGGCCCTCGCCGCGGTGCTGCCGGTGTTCCTGATCTGCTCGGCGGCGATGAGCGCGGGACTGATGCGGCGGCTAGCGCAGGAGACGGCCGGCCGGCTGCAGCGGACCCGGCTCGAGCACCTGGGCGTGTCGCTGGCGCAGCAGGCCGAGCCGCGCGCGCAGCTCGCCCGGCTGCGCATCGAGGCAGACCGCACCTGGGCGCATGTGAGCGAGGCCATCACCGCGGTGGAACACGGGCGGGAGGACGCGATGCTGCTCGTGCTCGAGGTGAAGGCGGCGGCCGGCGAGGCGGCCGCGGACGCGGCGGACCTCGCGCTCAAGGCCGGCGGCGGCGCGGCGTTCCGCAAGGAGTCGGTGGTTGAGCGGCTCTTCCGCGACTCCCGGGCGGCCCGGGTAATGGCCCCGACGACGCCGGCGCTCGAGGACTTCATCGGCCGCGCGCTGCTCGGCCTGCCGCTGCTCGGGGAGGTGTAATGCCTGTCCTGCTCGGTGCGGTCGCCTACGACCCCAAGGTGGTCACCATCTGGGACGGGTTCCGCGCCTGGCTGCGCGGTCCCGGCGGGGTCGACTTCGATTACGTGCTCTACTCGAACTACGAGCGCCAGGTGCTCGACTTGGTCGAGGGGCGCGTCGACGTCGCGTGGAACTCGCCGCTCGCCTGGGTACGCGCCCGGCGGCTCGCCGCGGCCCGCGGCCGCACGCTGACCCCGGTGACGATGCGCGACACCGACTGCGACCTGCGTTCGGTGGTCGTGGTGCGGGCCGACTCGGCGGTTACCTCGCTCGGCGACCTGGCCGGGCATATCGTCGCCACCGGCGCGGTCGACTCGCCGCAGGCCACCCTGCTGCCGCTGTCGCTGCTGCGGTCAGCGGGCCTCGTTCCCGGTAAGGACGTCACGGTGCGCCGCTTCGATGTCGGCGTCGGGTTGCACGGCGACCACATCGGCGGTGAGCGGGACGCCGCCCGCGCGCTGTTCGCGGGCGATCCCGCCGACCGGGCGGACGCGGCGTGCATGATCGACTCGAACCTGCTGCTGTTCGGCCGCGAGGGGGTGCTGCCGGCCGGCGCGGTCCGGGTCCTGGCGCAGACGCCGCCCTACGACCACTGCACGATGACCGCGGGCCCGTCCGCCGACGCCACGGACATCGCCCGCTTCGGTGAGCTGCTGCGCGGCATGGACTACGCCGACGCCGCACTCCGGCCGCTGCTCGACCTGGAAGGCCTCAAGGAATGGCAGCCGCCCCGCCTGACCGGCTACGAGCAGCTGGAGCGCGCGGTCGACGAAGCGGGCTTCTACGACGCCGCGGGCGCGGTCACCGCGGCGGGCTACCGGCCGTAGGGGGGCGGGCCGTGCCCAGCGGCGGCGACGCCGCCGGCGGCCGCGCCGGCCCCGGGGAAGTCGCCGGGGGCGGTGGCCTCGGCGGGCCCGTTGACCTTGGGGACCTGGGCCTTGACGAGGGGGGTCACCTCCTGGTGGCCCGGGCGCTCGCCGGTCTCCGGCCTGGTGAGCGGCTGGCGGTCAGCGGCACGCACCCCGCGCTCGGGCTGCACCTGGCCGTGTGGTGCCGCGAGCACGGCCACCGGGTCGCGGAGGATACCGAGCCGGCCCGTGCCGCGAGCGTGGCCGAGACCGCAGGGCCCGGCGCGACGGTGACCGTCATCCGGGGCACCGCCGGCGACCGGCGCTGGCACGATGCCGAGCGGGCGGGCGCCGCGGCCGGCCCGCCGGCGGCGCGGGCGAGCCAGGCCTGGGGCCTGGCCGCGCGCGGCGCCCTCGTCGAGGCGGGCGGGCCGCCGCTCGGCGCCCGCTGGTCCGAGCGCGACTATGTGTGGGCCGACATCGCGCCGCAGCTGTACGCCGCGGCGGCCGCCAGCCAGTGGGACCCGGCGACCGCGGTCGACTGGACCGTCCAGGGCGGCCCCGTGCCCGCCGACATCGAGCGCGCCGTCGTGCAGCTGATGACCTACCTGGTCGAGAACGAGCAGGCCGCGCTCATCATCCCGGCCCGGCTGCTGTCCCAGCTGCACCCGCACTACCGCGAGGTCATGCAGCTGCTCGCCAGCCAGGCCGCCGACGAGGCGCGGCACGTGGAGGTCTTCACCAGGCGCGCCCTGCTGTCCGGCGGCGAGCCAGGCACCTCCTCGGCGGGCGGCCGCGCCTCACTGCAGACCCTGCTCGACGAGCCGGACTTCACCACCGCCGCCTTCCTGCTGTCCGTGCTCGGCGAGGGCACCTTCCTCGACCTCCTGCGGTTCATCGCCGACCACGCCCCCGACCAGGTCACCGCCGACGTAACCAGGCTCGCGCTACGCGACGAGGCCAGGCACGTGGCGTTCGGGGTGGCGCACACGGCGCACCTGGCCCGGTCCGACCGGCACTACCTGGGCAGCTTGCGCCAGGCGGTGGAGCGCCGGCACTCGGCGCTGCGGGACACGGCCGGCCTGAACGCCGAGGTCTTCGACGCCCTCGTGCTGCTCGCCGCCGGATCGTGGTCGCCCGAGGCGATCCGCCACGGCTGGCGCGCGGTCCGCGACCTGCAGTCCCGGATGGACGAGGGCCGCCGCAGGCGGCTCGCCTACATCGGCTTCCCCGACGACGAGGCCGCCGAGTTGTCCGCCCTGCACACCCGCAACTTCATGTAACGTCCGCGCGCGACCGTCGCGGCGATCAGGATCATCCACCCGGAGGAGGCCACCGATGAACCTAGACGCAGCCGGCCAGGCCGACGAGGCAGAAATGCCGGCCTGCGGGCCTGACGACCTGTCGGTCACGGTGCGCTGGGAGCGTGACGGCAGCGGCCTGCGCGGTCAGGTGATCGCGGAGAACACCGGGGGGCGGGCCTGCCGGCTGCCGGGCAAGCCCGGCGTCACGCCGCTCGGGCTTGATGGCAGGCCGCTGCCGGTTGAGACCGTGATCACCCTGGAATGGGTCTCCCCCGGGTACGTGGCGCTTGAGCCCGGCCAGCGGGCCGCCGCGCCGGTGGCCTGGGGCGGCTGGGACGGGCTCGCGGCCTCGGCCCAGGCGCAGGTGACCTGGGAGGGCGGCGCGGTGACGGCGGCGGTCGAGGGGCCGGCTCAGCCGGCCGCCACGGACGCGCCGGGCAACATCTCCTCATCGTGGTTTCGCCTGCTCCGCTGAACCCGGCCGGTGTCGCGGGATCGTGATATGGGCAATGGTGAAACTTGCCCACATCCGGTCCGGCTCCGGCGTCGAATGGTGTATATGGATCAGATCGAACCTGACCTGCCTGGGCTAGCGTCTGTGCCCTCACCGGCGGACGGCGAGGGAGACTGCGACCAGTTGCTGCGCCTCGTCGCGGTCGGCGACCAGCAGGCGTTTGAGCTGTTGTACCGGCAGCTTGCCCGGCCCGCCTACGGCGTCATCCGCCGGGTGCTGCGCGATCCGGCGCAGTCGGAAGAGGTCACCCAGGAGGTGATGCTCGAGGTGTGGCGGACGGCGACGCGGTTTGATCCAGCCATGAGCGGCGCTGCGACCTGGGTGCTGACCATCGCGCATCGACGGGCGGTCGACCGGGTGCGGGCGGAGGTCGCGGCGGCCGAACGGGAGCAGAAGAGGGCGTGGGCCGACGCGGGACCAGGCGACGAGGTGGCCGATTTGGTGGAGACCACCCTGGACCGGGATCGGGTCCGGCGTTGCCTCGGCGACCTGACCGAGGCACAGCGTCAGTCGATCACGCTCGCGTATTACGGCGGCTACACCTATCGCCAGGTGTCCATGCTGGTCGACGCTACTCTCGCCGCCATCAAGAGCCGAATCCGCGACGGCCTGTCCCGCATGCGTGACTGCCTGGGGGTGAGCTGATGCTGTCGTCGCGCCGCCGCCTGCACGCGCTCGCCGGCGCGTATGCGCTCGATGCCCTCGACGAGGGAGCGGAGCGGAAGCGGTTCGCCCGGCACCTTCGCCGCTGCCCGTCATGCGCGGAGGAGCTGCGCGGGTTCCGGGAGGTCGCCACCGTCCTGGCGTTCGCCGCGGCGGCCGAACCGCCACCGGAACTTCGGATGCGGGTGATGGCGGCCGTGCGAGACACCCGCCAACTGCCGCCGCAGGCGGTGCCCCGGTGGCGGTTCCACGGCTGGCTGCCCCGGATTCCCGCGAGCGGCTGGCTGCCACGGCTCGCGACGGCCACCACTGCCATCGCCATCGCCGCGGTGGTCGTGCTCAGCATCCTGCTCTCCGGCACCAGGCAGCAGCTCGGCTCCGCGCGAGCACAGGGCCAGGCGATCGCTGCTGTGCTCGCGGCACCGGACGTCACGGCGGTGAGCGGGCCGGTCGCCAGCGGAGGCGTAACGACTGTTCTCGTGTCCCCGGGCCAGGGCGAACTGGTCGTCAGCACGAGCGGACTGGCCGCCCTGCCCGCGGGCAAGGTGTACGAGCTGTGGCTCATCGGACCATACGCGACGCAGCAGGCGGCCGTCCGGCGAGCAGGGCTGCTGCCTCCCGCCGCGGCCGGGCTCACGGCGCCGGTCCTGGCATCCGGACTGGTGGCGGGCGACAAGCTCGGCATGACGGTGGAGCCTGCCGGCGGTACAAACCAGCCGACCACCACACCCATCCTGCTGTTGAGCCTGCCTGCCAGGACGTGACACGGCCCTGGCGGTACCGACCGCCGGGCCCCCTCCTAACCCGACGGGCGGTACCGTCTCCCGCCGCAAGCTAATTCGTTGCGGTTGGCCAAACGGATGGGTCAGATCCCGAAAATTTATGAGATTTTTTTGAGATCGGATAACTACTGAACCCCGCAGAAACTGACGGTGACGGGTTTACCGGACCTTGCCGGGGACGGTGCTCGATCACGTCAGCTTGACGGCGGCGTGACCCGGGCGATACTGCCCGCCCGGGGCGCCGGGACGGCGTCCGGGTGGAGGATCGCGGCGATGGCCTCCACCCCGTCGATGAGGCGGGGGCCCGGGCGGACCACGAGGGCGTCCGCGTCGATGGCCCAGACCGGGATGCCAGGCAGCGCGGCGGTCACGGTGCTTGCCTGCGACACCGCACCCGCGAGGTGATAGCCGCACGGGGCGATCAGGACCAGGTCCGGGTCGGCGGCGGCCACTTCCGGCCACGTCAAAGGCTCGGAGCGGCGGCCTGGGCGGGCGGCGACCGGCTCGCCGCCGGCTGCGGTGACCAGATCGGGGATCCAGTGGCCGGCCGCGAACGGCGGGTCGACCCACTCGATGACCGCGACCCGCGGACGCGGGCGGCCGGCCACCCGCGCCGCCACCGCGGCGAGCCGCCCGCGCAGGGCGGCGACTAGCCGCGACGCGCGGTCCGCCGTCCCGGTCCTCATCCCGACGGCGAGGATCGTGCCGAGCACCTCATCCAGGCGGTAGGGGTCGAGGGAGAGCACGTCGGCCTGGCAGCCGAGGTAGTCAAGCGCCTCGGTCACGTGCCCGGAGGGCAGGGCGCACACCCGGCACAGGTCCTGGGTCAAGATGAGGTCGGGGCGCAGCCGGGCGAGCGCGTCCGCGTGCAGCGTGTAGAGGTCCGTACCGGCCGTGAGCTGGCCGCGGACGTAGGCGTCAATTTCCGCCGGGGTCATGCCTGAGGTGTCCCGGCCGCCCACGACGACCTCCTTCTCCGCCCGGGCCGCGGCCGGCTCGTCGCACTCGAACGTGACGCCGACCAGGTCATCGCCGAGGCCGAGCGCGTATACGATCTCTGTCGCCGACGGCAGCAGGGACACCAAGCGCACGGCTTATCCCGCCTGGGCGGCGGTCGCGGCCCGGAACAGGCTGAGGCTCAGCCGCCGGCCGAGGACCGGGTCGGCGACCGGCAGCAGGAACCGGTACCTGGCGGGCAGGTTGGCGCGGACCCCGGCCGGCGGGCGGGTAATGGTCGCGGACTCGACCAGGCCCAGCCCGAGCGCCTCGAGCGCGCGCGGGTCCTCGCAGGCCCACTGCCACCGGGCGAAGCCTCGCTTGGCTGCCATCTTGTGCTGGTCGGCGAAGGTAATCCGGGGATAGGTATCGAACGCGAGCATGGCATCGGGGAACCGGGCCGCGATCCTCGTGAGCGTGCCGGCGACGTCGGCTTCGCGCAGGTAGACGAGCACGCCGTCGGATACGAAGAAGTACGGGCCCGGTCGGCGCGCCACGTCCGCCAGCCAGTCCTCGTCGGTGAGCGACGCGGCGATCATCCGCCGCCGTTCGGTGTCCGCGAAGAACCGGCGGCGCAGCTCGATGGTGTCCGGCAGGTCCAGGTCGATCCAGTGCACGGACCCGTTGTCGGTGCGCTCGAAGCGCGTGTTCAGCCCGGTGCCGAGCTCGACGACCGTCGCGGCCGGGTGGGCGGCGAGGAACTGGCTGACCCACCAGTCCAGGATCAGCGTGCGCACCAGGACGATGAAGCTCAGGAAGCTCTGGTCGTAGGTGGCGGGGTCGAAATCGATCGCGCGCGCCAGCTCCACCGCCTTGGGATCGCGCAGCAACGGGTGCTTGCGCGCCGTCTCCCGCGCTCGTGCCAGCAGCGGGACGAACAGCGTCCGTTGCACGTCCCCGAGTTCCGTTTGCCCCGCGTCCGTCATCGGTCCATCCTGCCATGTCCCGGTACGGTCGGATGATGCTGCTGACCTACGGGCACGGGACCGAGGCCGCCGACCGGACGGCCGCGATCCTGCGCGGCGCGGGGACCTCGTCGCTGGTCGACATCCGCACCGCGCCCGGCAGCCGCCGCAACCCGCAGTTCGCCAGGGCCGCTATGGAGCAGTGGCTGCCGGAGGCGGGCATCGCCTACCGCTGGGAGAAGCGGCTCGGCGGCTTCCGCCGGCCTGGCCCGGACAACCCGGACGTCGCGTGGCGCGAGGACATGTTCCGCGGCTACGCCGAGCACATGCGGTCGACGGGCTTCCTCGAGGCGGTCGACGGCGTGCTCGCCGAGGCGGACTCCCGCCAGCTCGTGGTCATGTGCTCGGAGTCGCTGTGGTGGCGGTGCCACCGGCGACTCGTCGCTGATTTCGTATCGGCCGCGCGCGGCACCGAGGTCCGCCACCTGATGCACGACGGCCGGGCGGAACCGCACCGGCCCTCCCCCGGCCTCCGACTGCGCGACGACGGCCTCCTCGTCTACGACGCCGGCCAGGCGACGCTGCTCTGAGGCGAATGGACGACATGAGCACCAGGACCGGCGGGCAGGAGCGAGGTACCATAACGATATGGACACCTATAGCCTGGCTGCGGCGGCGCGGATGCTGCAAACCACGGTGCCTCGGGTACGGCGGGCGGTCGACCGCCTCGGCATACAGGCTAGGCGCAGCGGTTCAGGTGTCTTCCAGCTGACGCAGAGCCAGGTCGATGAACTGGCCAGCGTGCTCGGCGTCACGCCGCCAGTGCCTGGTTTGTCGCCGACAGAGGCTCGGGTTCTCGCCGCCCTGTCACGGTCTCCGCGAGGAGTCGCCTCGGTGCGCGAGGCGGCCCGTCGCGCGGGAACCTCACCGACGGCCACCGCGCGCGCCCTCGACAGGCTTACATCCGTTGGCTTCATCGTGCAGACGCACGCGATGCTGGCCAGAGGGAGCGCGACGGAGGCCCGGGTGTACCTGGTCCCTTTCGCTTCGCCGCAGTGGCTCGCCCTTGCTCCGGCGATCGCCCAGGTACAGCTGCCCGCCGGCCTTGAACGTGCGCAAGCGACACGGGTTCCCCCGCACCTGCTGCACCTGTTCTGGAATGTCGCGCCGGCCCAGCTTGAGGTGGCGAGCTCGGCGCCGTTCATCGCCCGCCGGCTGATCTCGTCCTTTGATCCCGACGGACTTGCCTGGGGTAGCCGGAACCTGCCCGCGAGCGCATGGCAGCACGCCGCCGTGACTCGCGGCCTCGAGCCCGCAAAGCAAGCGCTCGCGCGCAACCTCGCCAGGACGGCCCCCGATGCCCGCTGACCGGGTCGGTAAGATCCTTCCTCCCGACACGGCGGCGACATGGGACGTGATCGCACGAGTTGTCCCGCCGGCCGCCTACCTCGGCGGCGGCACGGCCATCGCCGTCCACCTGGCGCACCGGATTAGCCGGGACCTCGACTTCTTCTTCCATCACCAGAGCATTGACCTCGACGAGCTGGCCCGCCGTCTGGCCACCGTCGGCCCGTTCGCCGTCACCGAGCGCTCAGCGGGAACGCTCAACGGTGTCTTCTCCGCTACCAAGGTGCAGTTCCTGCACGCCGACGAGGCCCGGCCCCAGCACCTGCTCGAACCTCCCGAGGAAGTCGACGGCCTGCGCATCGCCGGGCTCAGCGACCTCATGGCCATGAAGCTCAAGGTGGTCGGCGACCGCGGTGAGCTGCGCGATTACTTCGACCTGATGACGATCGAACAGCGGACTGGGCGTACCGCCGACGAGGGCCTGGCCTTGTTCGTCGCCCGCTTCCAGCCCGAATATCCGCAGCAGGCGGTCAACCATGTCCTGCTCGGCCTCGGCTACTTCGACGACGTCGATCCCGATGACGCCTTGCCGGTGCCGCGTGATGAGATCGTTGACTACTGGACCCGGCGGCAGCCCCAGATCGTCGCGGCCCGCGGCAGGTGACGGCGCGGGCTGGCCGCGCTGCTGGCGGAGCGCCCGTCATGCCTGATTAAAGAAGCCCTCCTCGGTCAAACCGATATGTCCGGTAAGAATTGTCGCGCTGACAGGGACGATCAAGAACGTACGCCGGGAAATTTTCTCGAGATCGCCGTAAAGGCCGAGAATGAGACCAGAAACGAAATCTATGATGCGCGTGGCCAGCGCATTATCCAGGTCCTCCAGGTTGATAATGACCGGAACTCCCAGGCGGTAGTACTCACCAATGGTGGCGGCATCCCGGAAGTTCCGCGGCCGCACTATCGCGATCTGAACACCGTCGCCCACGGCAAGCTGGCCGCCCGGGACCTCATCGTCATCCGGAATCTGACTTACGTCCTCGGACTGATACCCGTTCGGGTTGACTGAGGTGGCATCGTCATGCCCGCCGAAACCGAGCCAGTCACGGGCGTTGCGTGGCACTACGCTGACCTCCGTCGATAGGAGCCGAGTCATGGTCGCGCGCCGGGTGAGACGGTACTTAATGACTGAAACCGCAGCGAACCCGACCGTACCCAACCCTAACTACGGAAACCGCCCGCAGCGCATCAACACGCCGGTAGGGAGATAAGCGGCGGCGAGTCAGTGCGGGATCTGGACCGAGATGTCCAGCCCGCCCGCGGGCTGGCTGCTCGCGGTGACCGTCGCGTGGTGGGCGGTGACGACCGACCGGGCGATGGACAGGCCAAGCCCGACGCCGTCGCGGGCGCCGGTCCTGGCCTCCATGCGCCGGAACGGCTCGAACAGCGAGGACACGGCGTCGTCGGGGATGAACGGCCCGCTGTTGGCGATCTCCAGGTAGGCGGCCGCGGCGCTGCGGCCGGTGCGCAGCCTGATCCAGCCGCCGGGCTCGTTGTGCCGGACGGCGTTGTCGACCAGGTTCGAGATCATCCGCTCGAGCAGCTGCGGGTCCCCGGTGATCTCGGCCGGGTCAAGCTGGGCATCGACGCGCAGGTTCAGCCGCTCGATCGTGGGCGCGGCGGCATCGATCGCGTCCTCGGCCATGGTGGCCAGGTCGGTGAACTCGGTACTGAGCTTGCCCTGGTCGCTGACGGCGATCGTGAGCAGTGCCTCGATCATGCTCTCGGCCTTGTCGATCGAGCGACGCACGCGCACGGCCATGTCCGTGAGCTGCGCCGCCGTCGGGGACGGCTTGGCCAGGGTCACGTCGATCGCCGTGCGCATCACGGTCAGCGGCGTGCGCAGCTCGTGCGAGGCGTTGGCGACGAACCGGCGCTGGGTGGCGAACGCCGCGTCCAGGCGCTCGAGCATGTCATCGAACGTGTCGGCCAGCTCCTTGAGCTCGTCCCGCGGGCCGGTGAGCGCCAGCCGTTCGCCGAGGTGCTGCTCGGACGCCCGGCGCGCGGTCTCGGTGATCTCCCGCACGGGGCGGAGCAGCCGGCCGGAGATGTACCAGCCGAGGCCGCCCGACGCGACCGTCATGACCCCGAGGCCGAGCGCCCAGAAGGCGAGCAGCTTGGCCAGCGTGTTCTGCTGTGCCTGCATGCCCGCGACGGTCCCCGCGTAGTAGGCGGCGTACGCCCGCTCGCACAGGGCAGTGCTCGTCGTGGTATACGCCTGACAGAGCGGCGCCACGGAGCCCCCCAGCTTGCCGCTGGCGATCAAGGACGCGGCCGGGCTGGTGGGAAGGATGACTCGTTCGAGCACGAACAGGGCGAGCCCCCACACCGCGAGCCCGGCGACGAGGAACGGCGCGGCGTAGATCAGCGTGAGCCGGGTCCTGACCTTCTGCGGCCACAGACGGCGGAGCGAGCGCGCGTTCACGGCAGCCGGTACCCGCTGCCGGTCACGGTGTCGATCGGGTCGGGCTCTCCGAGCTTGCGCCGCAGCCGGCCGATCGTCACCGTGACCGTGCGGGTGAACGGGTCGGCGTTCTCGTCCCAGACCCGCTCAAGCAGGTCCTCGGTGCTGACCACGCCCCCGTCGGCGGCCAGCAGTTCCTCGAGTATCCCCATCTCCTTGCGGGTGAGCGACAGCGGCTGGCCAGCCCGGCTGACGCGGCGGCGGGCCCGGTCGAAGACGATGTCGCCGCGCACGATCACCGGAACGGCGGCCGGGGCGCGCCTGGCCAGCGTCCGGACCCGCGCGATGAGTTCCTCGAATGCGAACGGCTTGCCCAGGTAGTCGTCGGCACCGAGGTTGAGGCCCTGCACCCGGTCGCCGACCGTGTTGGCCGCGGTCAGCATCAGGATGCGCGCCGCGGAACTCGACCCCGCCAGTGTCGCGCAGACCGCGTCCCCGTGCACCTGCGGCAGGTCCCGGTCGAGTATCACCACGTCGTAGGAGTTCATCAGGGCCTTCTCCAGCCCGGCTGGCCCGTCGTAGGCCACGTCCGCGCCGATGCCCTGGTCACGCAGGCCGTCGGCGATGTCGTCCGCCAGCTCGGCCTGATCCTCGACCACTAGCACCCGCATAACCCCATGATGCCCCGCCCGACATCACACGCGCATCACACGGGTCACCACCAAGGGCGCCAGAGCGGCCGCGGCGGGCAGCGCCTGACCTGGACTTTCCCGCGGTGCCCGGCCCGGACGGCGCCCGGTGCCGTACGTCGCGTGTGATGACCGTGTTACGCCCGCCGGCGTATGCCTGGACGTGACCGGGCAACGCACCCGGTCGTTCGGATGAAGAAAAGGAGGGCAGCACATGAACCTCGTCGAGGCCAGCGGCCTTGGCAAGCGGTACGGCGGCACCTGGGCGCTGCGCGACTGCACGCTTGAGGTCCCGGCCGGCCACGTGACCGCGCTTGTCGGCCCGAACGGCGCGGGCAAGACCACGCTGCTGAACCTGGCGGTCGGCCTGGCGGCGCCGTCCGCGGGGAGCATCACCGTGCTCGGCGGCCGGGCGGCCGGGTCGCCCGCCGCGCTTGACGGCATCGCGTTCGTCGCCCAGGACACGCCGCTGTACAAGAACCTGTCGGTCGCGGACATGATCTACGTGACCCGGAACCTGAACCGCCGCTTCGACCAGGAATTCGCGCAGGAGCGGCTGGCCGAGCTCGGCATTCCGCTCAAGCGGCGCTCGGGGAAGCTGTCCGGCGGCCAGCAGGCCCAGGTCGCGCTGACACTGGCGCTGGCCCGCCGGCCGCGGCTGCTCATCCTGGACGAGCCGGTGGCGATGCTTGACCCGATCGCCCGGCACGACTTCATGGACACGGTGCTGACGGCCGCCGCCGACGGCGTGGCGGTGCTGCTGTCCTCGCACGTGCTCGCCGAGCTCGAGCGGGCGGCCGGTTACCTCATCCTGCTGTCCCGGGGCCAGGTCCGGCTGGCCGGCGAGGTGAAGGACCTGCTGGCCACGCACCGGGTCGGCAGCATGGAAGAGCTCGCCCTGTCCTACCTGCGGCAGAGCGCGACGGGGGTGGCCCGGTGACCGCGCTGACCGCGCCCGCTTCCTCTGACGCGGATGCCGGCCTGCGGCCGGTGCCGTGGCGGCGGATGGCCGGGATCATCTGGCGGCAGCACCGCTACGCGCTGATCGGCGAGGTCACGGTGCTCGGGGCGGTGGCCGTGGTGCTGTGGCTCATCGGCACGTCACTGCACCACGACTACGCCGCCGCGCTCGCCTGCCAGCCGGCCGGCTCGCAGGCGTGCGCGGAAACCGCCCTCACCTTCGGCGGCTCGTTCGCGTTCCTGGCGAACGGCGGGATACTGCAACCGCTGCCGGTGCTGATCGGCGCGTTCGTCGGCGGGCCGCTGCTGGCCAGGGAGATGGAGACCGGGACCTTCCGGTACGCCTGGACCCAGGGCTTCGGCCGGCGGCGCTGGGCGCTCGCCAAGCTGGTGACGCTCGCGGTGGCGGTGACGGTCCCCGCCACGGCCTTCAGCCTCGAGCTCGCCTGGTATTACCAGCCGTACTTCGCCACCCGCAACGTGGCCTTTGACCTCACCGAGATGACCCCGTTCTACCCCGCCCTCTTCGACCTCCACGGGACCACGTTCGCCGCCTGGACGCTGGCCGCGTTCGCGATCGGCGGCCTGGCCGGGATGCTCATCCGCCGGGTCGTGCCCGCCATCGCCGCCACCATGGCCGTCTACGCCGGGCTCGCGTTCGCGGTCGGCGCGTTCCTGCGCGAGCACTACCTGGCCCCGCTGGTCACCACCAGCAGCCTCAACCTGCCCAGCTCCAGCTGGATCCTGAGCCAGTGGTGGACCAAGGGCGGTGCGGTGGTCAGCCCGACCGCGATGAACAACGTCATCGACAAGACGTTCACGTCGCTTAACCCCCCCGAAGGCAGTCCCGGGCAGAAATTTCCGGCCTACCAAAGCATCCTGCGGTACCTCACCGAGCACGGCTACACGTACTGGACCCGCTACCAGCCGGGAAGCCGGTACTGGCCGTTCCAGTGGATCGAGAGCGGCTGGCTGCTCGCGCTGTCGCTGATCTGCGTCGTCGCCGCCGTCTGGCTGGTCCGCCGCCGCGCGGCCTGAGTACCCGTGACCCCAACAGAGGAGGCGAAATGACCGCGCTGACGGTACCGGCCGCGCATCACGATAACGAGAACCCGCGGCCGGTGCCGTGGCGGCGGATGACCGGGGTCATCTGGCGGCAGCACCGCTACGCGCTGCTCGGCGTGGTGGCGCTGCTCGGCGCCCTGTCCCTGTACCTGACGGTCGCCGGGACGTCGATGCACCACGCGTACGCGGCTGCGCTCGCCTGCCGCCCGGCGAGCTCCTACGGCTGCCAGAACCAGGTCATCGACTTCAACACCGCCTACGCCCGTACGGCGCAGACGGTCGGGGTCCTGCTGATGGCGGTGCCGATGCTGATCGGCGCGTTCGTCGGCGCGCCCGTGCTGGCCAGGGAACTGGAGACCGGCACCTTCCGGTACGCCTGGACCCAGGGCTTCGGGCGGCAGCGCTGGACACTGGCCAAGCTGGTGCCGCTCGCGGTCATGGTGACGGCCGCGGCCGGCCTGTTCGGCCTGCTGTTCTCCTGGTACTACCAGCCGCTGTTCGCCGACGGGATGAGCATCCCGCTTGACCCGAAGCTGTTCGGCGTGCGCGGGGTCGCGTTCGCCGCCTGGACGCTGGCCGCCTTCGCGACCGGCGCCCTGAGCGGGATGCTCATCCGCCGCGTCGTCCCCGCGATCGCGGTCACCCTGGCCGTCTGCGTCGCCCTCAGCTTCGCGGCCGGCCTGTACCTGCGACCGCACTACATGACCCCGCTGACCGGCAGGAACCTAGCCAGCGCGCCTGCTTCGGCGTGGGTACTTAACGGCTGGTGGACCCGGGGCGGCACGACGGTCAGCCAGGCCGCGATGGACCAGATCGAGACCCCCCTGTTCCGCCAGGCCGTGACCGCGACCGTACCCAAGAACGTCAGCAGCGACGACGTCAAGTTCTACAAGGGGTCGGCCAGCGCCCAGGTGCAGGACTACCTCGTCCGCCACGGCTACACCCACTGGATCAGTTACCAGCCGGCCAGCCGGTTCTGGCCTTTCCAGTGGATCGAGGGCGGCTGGCTGCTCGCGCTGTCCGTGCTGCTCATCGCCGCGACCGTCTGGCTGGTCCGCCGCCGCGCCGCCTGAACCTAGCGTTCACCCTGGTCAGGTGAGCCGTTACGGCCCCGGCAGCATGACCATGGGGTGATGTCTAGCCCTGGTGACCCGGTACAGCGGAGCGGACCGCAGGCGCCGACGGGGGCGCCCGGGCCGGGCGGCGCGCCGGCGGACGCCGCGGCGCGGCTGCGTGACCCCGCCTACATAAAGCTGCTCATCGTGGCGGCGGTACTCGGCGTGCCCGTCTCCGCGGCGGCCTACGGCTTCCTCGCCCTGGTCAGCTACCTGCAGAAGGAGCTCTTTACCCACCTGCCGCACGGGCTCGGCTTCGCCGCCGCGCCGGCCTGGTGGCCGCTGCCGATGCTACTGATCGGCGGCGGGCTCACCGGGCTCGCCATCCGGTACCTGCCCGGCGGCGGCGGGGTTTCCCCGGCGGGCGGCTTCGCCATGCACGCGCCGCCGGGCGCGGCGCAGCTGCCCGGCGTGCTCGCGGCGGCCCTGGCCACGCTCGCCTTCGGCGCCGTCCTTGGCCCGGAGATGCCGCTGATCGCGCTCGGCGGCGGGCTCGGGGTGCTTGCCACCAGGCTCGACCGGCGGCGCCAGGTGCCCGGGCAGGGGGTACAGGTGCTCGGCGCCACGGGCAGCTTCGCCGCGATAAGCACGCTGCTCGGCTCGCCCCTGCCCGGGGCGTTCCTGCTGATGGAGGCCTCCGGGCTTGGCGGGCCGATGATGGGCCTTGTGCTGGTGCCCGGTCTGGTGGCGTCCGGCGTCGGCGCGCTGATCTTCATCGGGCTTGACCGCCTGACCGGGCTCGGCACGTTCGCGCTCGCCCTGCCCGGCCTGCCGCACTTCAGCCGGCCGGACGTGGCGGAGTTCGGGTGGGCGCTGGTGATCGGGGTGGCCGCCGCCGTGGTCGGCCCGGCCATTCACCGGCTCGGCCTGTTCCTGCACGGCTACGCCGTCAAGCGGCCGCTGCTCATGGCGGTGCTGGCGGGCCTGGTGGTCGCGCTGCTGGCCGTCGGCTACACCGAGGCGACCGGCAAGCCAGGGTCCGACGTGCTGTTCTCCGGGCAGGACGGCATCGGCCCGCTCGTCACGCAGGCAGGCAGCTACTCGGCCGGCGTGCTTGTGCTGCTTGCCGTCTGCAAGGGGCTCGCCTACGCCGTGTCGCTGAGCAGCCTGCGCGGCGGCCCCATCTTTCCCGCGGTGTTCATCGGCGTGGCCGGCGGGATGGCCTTGTCGCACCTGCCCGGCCTGCCGCTGGTGGCCGGGCTGGCCATGGGCATGGGCGCGATGATGGTGGTGATGCTCACCCTGCCGCTCACCTCGGTGCTGATCACCAGCCTGCTGCTCGGCTCGGACGCGGTGGCCGCCATGCCGCTGGTGATCGTCGCGGTCGCCGTCGCCTATGTCGCCGCGGCCCGGCTCGCGCCGGCCCCGGCGGCACCGCCGCGCTGACGGGAGCGGGGTAGCTCACATGACGAGGACGCCGCGGATGTTCTTGCCGTCGTGCATGTCCTGGTAGCCCTGGTTGATGTCCTCGAGCGGGTACGTCCTCGTGACCATGCCGTCCAGGTCGAGCAGCCCGTCCTTGTACAGGTTGAGTAGCCGCGGCACGTCGGCGCGCGAGTTGACCGAGCCGAAGATGCAGCCCACGATCTGCTTCTCCCATTGCGCGAGCCCGGACAGCGCCAGCTGCGGCCGGGTGTCGCTCATCGGGTAGATGTTGGTGACGACGACCCGGCCCCGCTTGGCGGCCAGCGCCAGGATGGCGTCCATCAGCTCGGCCCGCCCGGTGCCCATCGTCAGCACCACCACGTCGCACATCCGGCCCCAGGTGACCTCGCGGATCAGGTCGAACGCAGCCGTCACGTCGGTTGTGACATGCGTCGCGCCGAAGCCGAGCGCCGAGGTCCGCTTGAACTCCACCGGGTCGATCGCGAAGATGTGCCGGGCGCCGGCCAGCCGCGCGCCCTGCACGGCCGCCGAGCCGAGGCCGCCGACTCCGACCACCGCGACCGCGTCACCCGGCTTGACGCCGCCCGCGTACACCGACGAGCCCCAGCCGGTCGCCGCCCCGCACCCGGTGAGACAGGCGGCCTCGGGCCGGAAGGACGGGTCGACGGGGATGACCGACGCCTCGTTGACCACGGTGTGCCTGGCGTAGCAGCCGACCAGGCAGGTGATCGTCAGGTCCTGGCCGCTCCGGTTCCTGTGCCGCGACGTGCCGTCGAGTATCTGCCTGCCGGTCATGATGCCGGCCGCCACGTCGCACAGGTTCTGCCTGCCGGTGGCGCACGACGGGCAGCGTCCGCAGTTCGGTATCGAGGAGAAGACGATGTAGTCCCCCGGCTTGGCCACGGTGACGCCGGGCCCGGTCCGCTCGACGAAGCCGGCGCCCTCGTGGCCGCCGATCATCGGCGCCGCGAACGGCACGTCGCCGACCCGGTGATGCTCCTCGGAATGACACAGCCCCGCGGCGGCCACCCGGACCAGGACCTCGCCGTCCCGCGGCTCGTCCAGCTCGATGTCCTCGACCTTCCAGTCGGTGCCCGCCTCGTACAGCACCGCCGCTTGCGTCCGCATCATCCCGGCCCTTTCCGGCTCAGCACTTGAGGTGGTTGCCCGCGTCGACGGGCAGGGTGATGCCGGTGACATAGCGGGCGGCGTCCGAGCACAGCCAGACGATCGCGTTGGAGATGTCCACCGGGTCCACCCACGGGACCGGCAGGAGGTTCATCTCCGCGAACCCGTCCCGCACGTCATCGCGCCCCGGGTTCTCCAGGTCCGGCCGGAAGGCCCGGTGCAGGCTGTCGTTGTGGATCATCGGCGTGTCGACGGCGGTCGGGCAGATCGCGTTGACCCGGATGAAGTGCTCGGCGAGCTCGTACGCGAGGGTGTCCTTGAGCGCGAGCACGCCGCTCTTCGCGGCCTTGTAGTCGCCGAGGCCCTTGCCCGCGGTGATCGCGGCGCCGGAGGAGGTGAGCACGATCGAGCCCCCGTTGCCCGCCGCGATCATGTGCGGCACCGCGGCTTTCAGCGTGATGAACGTGCCGGTGAGCGTCACGTCGATGAGCTCGCGGAACTCCGCGACGTCGATGGCCCACAGGTCCCGCGGCCAGGAGATGACCGCCGCGTTCGCGGCGACGATGTCCAGCCGGCCGCCGAGCGCGGCGACGCCCTCGTCGAGCACGTCCCGGACCCCGGCGAGGTCCCTGATGTCGGCCTTCGCCGCGATGATCCGCCGGTCGAGCGCCTCGACGTCCTTGACGGTCTGCGCCAGGTCCGCCTCGGTGGCCAGCGGGTAGCTCAGCCAGTCCAGCGTGGCGCAGGCGTCGATCGCGATGATGTCCGCGCCCTCCTGCGCGAGGCGGACCGCGTGCGAGCGTCCCTGCCCCCGCGCGGCGCCGGTGACGAAGGCGACCTTGCCGTCAAGCAGTCCCATGGTCATCTCCCTGGTAACGGACGAGCGCGAAGTACGGGAGGGTCACGCCGTCGGCGACCTCACGGAAGACCACGCGGACCGGCTGGCCCGCCCGTACCTCTTCCGGCGCGGCGCCGGTGATCGCGGTGACCAGGCGCGGCCCCTCGGCCAGCTCGACGATGGCCAGGACGTACGGGACCTGGTCGGCGAACGCGTAGTGCGTGGGGTGCCGGACGACGGTGTAGGTGTAGATGGTGCCGTCGCCGCAGACCTGGCGCCAGGCCGGGCCCGCCGCGTGGCAGTGCGGGCAGCGGGGCAGCGGCGGGTGCCACAACTGACGGCAGGACTGGCACTCCTGCACCACGAGCCGGTTCTCGCGGGCCGCTTGCCAGTAGGGCGCGGTCAGCTCGGTCATCCCGGGAACAACCGCCATCACATCACCTCGCGAGGATCATCGCGGAGCCCGCCGGGGCCCCCACCAGGGCCACCTCCGCGCCGGGAACCTGGTTGCTCGCCGTGCCGCGCAGCTGCCTGACCGCCTCGAGCACACCGTTCATGCCGTGCAGGTAGGCCTCGGACAGGTGCCCGCCGTGCGTGTTGACCGGCAGCGGGCTGCCCGGCCCCGTGCCCGTCTCGGTCACGTACCGCCACGCCTGGCCGTCCGGCACGAACCCGTAGGACTCCAGGGAGCGCAGCGGCATGTAGGAGGTGGCGTCGTAGAACTCGGCGACGTCGATGTCGGCGCGGCCCACTCCGGCCTCGGCGAACAGCCGCTCCGCGGTTGACGGCGGGAACAGCTCGAGCAGCTCGCCGGTCACGTAGATGCCCATCGGCTCGCGGTACGGGCTGAGCGTCTGGGTGGCGGACAGCACGTAGACCGGGTCGTCACGCAGCCGCCGGGCCGTGGCGGCGCCGGTCACCACGTAGGCGCAGGCGCCGTCGTTTTCCAGGCACAGGTCGAACAGCCGCAGCGGCTCGGAGATCATTCGCGCGCCGCGGTAGTCGTCCCAGTCCATCTTCCTGTCCCGCATCATCGCGTTCGGGTTGCCGCGCGCGTAGGCCCGCTGGGTGATGGCGATGCTGCCGAGCGCGCGGGTGAGGTCCTCGTCGAGGAGGCCGTGCACGCTGGCGTACCTGCGGGCCCACAGCGCGAACAGCTGGCCGGGCGACATCAGGCCGTACGGCCAGGCGAACGACCGGTTGTCCTCCTCGGGCACCACGACGTCTGCGTCCGGCCCGTCACCGCCGGCTTTCCCCGAGCCAACTGGGCCGCCGGGGCCGCGGCCGTCGGCCCGGCCGAAGCGGCCGCCGCGCGACTGGGACAGCGCGCGGTAGACCACCACGGTGCTGGCCAGGCCGGCGGTGACCGCCGCGGCGGCGTGCGCGAGCACCGCGCCGAGCGCCTCACCGCCAAGCGGTGACTCGGCGAAGAACCGCAGCTCTGGTATGCCGAGCGCGCGGACCAGTTGCGGCTCGCTGACCGGCTCGAACGGCGGCGCGAAGCGGCAGATGCCGTCGACGTCGGCCGGCTCGAGGCCGGCGTCGGCGAGAGCGCCGAGTATGGCCTCGAGGGCCAGGTCCCAGGCGGTGCCCGGCAGCGCCTTGCCGTAGGCGGTCTGGCCGATGCCGACGATCGCTACCTCGCGGGCGGTCACCGCTCGCCCTCGGTGCGGCCCGGTCCGGTGCGGCCCGGTCCGCTGAGGCCAAGCGTGGCGCCGTCCTCGCCGAGCCAGTCGCGCAGGACCTCGGCGGTGTGCTGTCCCGGCTGCGGCGGCGCGGTCACCCGGGCCGGCGACCTGGACATCTTCACCGGGTAGCCGGGGATGGTCACCTCGCCCTTGCCCGGGTCGTCCACGGTGACGAAGATCCCGCGCTCGCGCAGGTCCGCGTCCTGGTACACCTCGGTGGTGGAGCGGAGCGCGCCGCCCGGCACTCCGGCGTCGCCGAGCGCGCGCATCGCGGCCATCTTGTCCAGGGTCGCCGTCCACGCGCGCACCGCCGCGTCGACCTCGGCCTTGTGCTCACCGCGGCTCGCCATGGTCGCGAACCGTTCGTCGCTGAGCATGTCCGTTCGGCCCATCAGCTTGGCCATGCGTTCCCACTGCCGGTCGCTGCCGCAGTGGATGTGCACGTAGTCGCTCGGCCCGAACGGCGGGCACGGGTAGATGTCGGACGGCGCGGTGGTGACGAGGAACGGCGGCCGGTTACCGAACCTCGGGGTGTCCATCTGCCGGTCGATCGGCCAGCCGAAGTGGATCCGCATGAACGTCGCCGCCTGGTCGGTCATCGCGACCTGCAGCCGCTGGCCGAGCCCGTCCCGCTCCCGCTGGTAAAGGGCCGCGAGTATCGCCTGGGCGAGCATCATCCCGGTGCCGGTGTCGCCCACGTCGGGTCCCGGCTTCATCGGCAGCCCGTCCGGCTCCCCGGTGATCGACGAGCCGCCGGCGAACCCCTGCGCGACCGGGTCGAAGCACGGGAAGTCCCGGTAGGGCGAGTCCTCGGCGAAGCCCTTCAGCTGCGCGTAGATCAGCCGGGGGTTGCGCGGGGACACCACGTCCCAGCCGAGCCCGAGGCGGTCGATCACGCCCGGTGAGAAGTTCTCCACGAAGACGTCCGCGCGCTCCGCGAGCCGCAGCGCCGCATGCAGTCCGGCCGGCGACTTGAGGTCGAGCTCGACGGATTTCTTGGACGCGTTGTTCAGGTAGAACGGGATCGGGTCGTAGCTGTCCCGGTTGCCCGGCGGGATCACCTTGACGACCTCGGCGCCGAGGAACGCCAGGATAAGCGTTGACGAGGGACCCGCCACCTGGTGTGTCAGGTCAAGAACCCGCACGCCGTCAAGCGCCCGCCTGGCCGCCTCACCGCCCTGCTCCATAACCCACCCTTCCGGGGTCGCGGCCCGCGGGCCGCCCCGTCCCTCGCGCGGCCGTGCCGCGGATGCCGGACCTTGGCAGGAACGTACGCGATCGGGCGGGAGGCGGCAATGTTCTCGCGCACCGGCCTGCCGGCCGGCGACGGTGACGCCGCCACAAGCTTCCTGCCCGCCACTTTCTCGCCGGCGCGGGCCGCGGCGGGCCGCGGAAACCGCCCGCCCGCGGGCCGGATGGCGGGGCCGCTGGGCTGCGGTGAGGAGGCAGTATGCAGAGATGATGGCATAACCGGCAGCAAGTGAGCTATACAGGCATATGGTCCCGCTAGCACAGGAGGGGCGGTGGCGCCATGGACGGGATGAATCAAACGTGCCCTGAGTGCGAGGCTGCGCTCGCACCCGGCGCGCGATTCTGCCCGCGTTGCGGCGGTTTCACCGGGATCACCGTCTCCCGGCCGGTACCCGGCGGCCAGCCGACGGCGACCTACCCGGTCGTGACCCCGCCTCCGTCGCCGTGGCCGGCCGGCCAGCCGACGGTGACCCCCCAGCCCATGCCCCGGGCGCCGTCGCGGTGGCCGGGCGGCCAGCCGACGGTGACCCACCAGCCCGTGGTCCAGCCGTCGCAGTGGCCCGGCGGCCAGGGAGGCACCGTCATGGTGTCGCCGGCGCCGGGAGGAGGCGTGCGGATGCCGCGCGCTGCCCTGCCGGCCGCGCCGTCCGCCGCGCTGCCGCGGAGGGAGCCGCCCGATGACGCGACGCGGGCCGACTGGAGCGTGCCCGCCATGACGCAGCCGCCGGGCTACCCGCAATCGCCGCCGCCGTTCCAGCCGCCGCAGCAGCAGTCGCCGCCGCCGTTCCAGCCCTTCCAGCCGTTCCAGTCGCCGCCGACCCAGCCGCCGCAGGCGTTCGCGCCGCCGCAGGCGTTCCAGCAGCCCGCTCCCCCGACCCGCGCGGAGCCGGCCGGGTACCAGGCTCCCCTGCTGCCGGGCGGGCAGACGCCGCGGTACCCGCAGGACGGCTACCCGCAAGACCGCCGCCCGCTGGACGGCTTCGCGCCCAACGGATACGCGCCCGGTGGCCACCCGCAGGACGCCTACCCGCAGGACGCCTACCCGCAGGACGCCTACCCGCAGGACGGCTTCGCGCCCAACGGATACGCGCCGGGCGGCTACCCGGACCGCCGCCCGCAGGACGGGTATGAGCCCACCGAGTACACGCCGGCCCGCCGCCCGCAGGACGGGTACGAGCCCACGGAGTACGCGCCGGGCGGCTACCCGCGCGGCCGGTACCCGTCGCCGCCGGACGGCGCGCCTGAGGGCTTCGAGCCGGCCCCTGCTTACCCGGACCCGCAGGCGCCGGGCGGACCGCCGGAGGCGCCCCGGCAGCCGCCGCGGCGGCACGACCGCGACCGCGACCGCCGCGGCGTGCCGCTCGCCCTGTGGATCGTGCTGATCGTGCTGCTGCTGGCCGGCGGCGCGGGGGCGGCGCTCAAGCTCATGCACCACTCGTCACGCACCACCGGCTCGGGCACGGCGTCCGCCGGAGCCAGCGGCTCCGCGTCCGGAACCCCGGCCGCGTCGGGCGGCGGGACCGCGTCCCGTGGGGCGCCCTCCGGTTCGGCGTCCGCGGCCACCGAGCAGCAGGCCGCGGCCGGCGTAGCGGCGCTGCTGTCGCAGAGCGCCGCGGACCGGACCGCGACGAACACCGCCGCGAGCGACGTCGCCAGCTGCGGTCCCAACCTGCATACCGACCCCGCGGTGTTCGGCAAGGCGGTGACCTCGCGGCAGGCCCTGCTGGCCAAGCTGGCCGCGCTGCCCGGCCGGGCCGCGCTGCCGGCCACGCTGGTCACCGACCTCACCGGGGCCTGGCAGGCGTCGATCGCCGCCGACCAGGCGTACGCCAAGTGGGCAAGCGACGAGCTCGCCAAGACGTGCGTACCCAACGACACCGCCGACCCGGGTTACCAGGCCACGGTGACGCCCAACCAGCAGGCGACAACCGACAAGACGCAGTTCGCGGCCGATTGGCAGCCGGTCGCCGCGAAGTACGGCCTTACCCAGTACAAGCCCGGCCAGCTGTAACCCGGGGCCTGGTCAGCGCATCGCGTTCCATAGCAGGGACGACAGCGCGCTGATGGTGTCGATGCCGTACTGCTCGGTCGGGTTGCCGGTGGAGAGCACGGCGATCAGGTAATCCCGGCCGTCGCCGTTGACCCAGCCGACGCTGTTGACCTGCCAGTCGGTGGCGGCCGCGTCGAGCGGCAGCCAGCCGTTCTTCAGCGCCACCGTGACGCCCGCGGGGACGCCGCCGGAGATCCCCCAGCGCTGGTCGGCGGTCACGTGCTCCATGAGGGACAGCGCGTAGGACCGCGCCGAGCCGGACAGCAGCGGGCTCGGCCCCGGTACGACGAGCTGCTTGAGCAGGGTGAGCTGGTCCTGCGGCACCGTGGTGCTCAGCCCCCAGCCAGGAAAGGCGAACCCGGCGCACGCCACGCACTGCGACGGGGTGGTCTTGGTCAGCCCGGCCCGGTCACCGTAGTACGTCAGGCCCGCCGCGCCGCCGTCCTCGTCCCACAGGCTGGTGGCCGCGTCGTTGTCGCTGTCCTCGATCATCGACCGCGCGAGCGCGTCGTCGGCGGGCTCCAGCGCCGCGCCCTGCGGCCTGGCGAGCAGCGTCTCGAGTATGTCCAGCTTGACGACGCTGGCCTCCGGCTGCGCATCGCTGCTGCCGAGTTGCCAGGTCTGCCCGGTCCGGACGTCGTAGACGGCGGCGAGCAGGGTACCGTGGCGGCCCGCCAGGTATGCCGTCGCGGTAGCCGAGAAGGGGTCCTCGTGCGCACCGGGCGAGCCCGTCCCTGACAACGCCGCCGACGGCGCCGCCGCGCCCGGTGCCTGGCCGGCCGCGGCCGGCCGTGACGGGCCGGCGCCGGGCCCGCGCGGTCCCAGGAGCAGCACGAGCACCGCGCCCACGAGGACCGCGACCCCCGCCACCGCGACGTAAGCGACCAAGCGCCTGGTGCCCGCCATGACCGCCCACCCTCAATGTCATCCGAAGCTCCCAGCCCCTGTGGCCTTGCCGGGTCTGGTCGAGCTTACGCGACTGCCCGTCCCGCGGCGGGCCGGAGTGCTCACTAGATCACGATAATTCCGCATTTCGTGGCCGGCTGCCGCCACTTCCAACCAGGCGCCCCCCTGCGCCGTCTTCAAGTACGAGAACTGAATCTCTTCCATGCGGGGGGACGGACGGACATGCCTGGTGATAGCGGGCCGACGCCGGGCTGGCGCGGCCCGGACGTGGCGCGGCGGCGGATGCTGGTGGTCGCGGCCGGGACCGTGGCGACAGGGATCGCCTCGCTGATCGGATGCGACGACGGCAGTCAGCCGGCCGCGACCACCAGCGGCACCCAGCGCGCCACGGCCACGGCCACGGCCAGCCCGGCCGCGAGCCGCGAGCTCGTCCGGCCGCCCGCTTCGGGGGGGCCGCGCCAGCCGGGTCACCCGGCCGCGCGCCCTCGGGCCACCGGGAAGGCTGCCCTGGCCGACGAATCCACGCCCAGCCACCCGGTCTACTACCTGGACGACGGGCCCAAGGTCATCGCGCTGACCATCGATGACGGGCCGAGCCCCGTCTACACGCCGCAGGTGCTGCGGGTCCTGGAGAAGTACGGTGTCCGGGCGACCTTCTCGATGGTCGGGGAAAACGTCAGCTACTACCCGGCCATCGCGCGGGAGGTCGCTGACGCCGGCCACACGATCATCAATCACACCTGGGACCACGCCAAGCTGCCCACGCTGAGCGCGTCACGGCAGCGGGCGGAGATCGCGCTGGCCACGGACGCGATCCACGCGGCGACCGGCGTTCACCCGCACATGTTCCGCGCGCCCTACGGCGCCTGGTCGCGGGAAGCCCTCGCCTACTGCGCGAGGACGAGGCTCATTCCGCTGGACTGGTCCGTCGACCCCCGTGACTGGTCACGGCCGGGGGTCAGCGAGATCGTCAGCACCATCATGCGGACCACGCGCTCGGGCTCGATCATCCTGGAGCACGATGGCGGCGGCAACCGCGCGCAGACCGTCGCGGCCCTCAAGATCGTGCTCCCCCGGCTGATCGGCGAGGGGTACCGCTTCGCGATCCCCTAACCGCGACCGTAACTCCGGGCTGTTCCCCGGTTCGCCCGGGTCGTCGATCACCCCCGCGTCGATGACCGCGGCGGCCTCGATGGTCGACCCGCGCAGCAGGTAGGCCGACTGCAGCAGCTCCGGCCGCTCCTTGAGCTCGGCCGCCGTTCCTGAGTAGCGCAGCACGCCGCCCTCCATCACGTGCGCGCCGGTGGCCAGCGACAGCGCGACGGTGGCGAACTGCTCGATGAGCAGCACGCCGACGCCGCTGGCGGCCACCGAGCGGATCACCGGGATCAGCTGGTTGACGATCACCGGGGCCAGGCCGAGTGAGAGCTCGTCGATGAGCATGTACTTCGGCTGCGAGACGAGGGCCTGGGCGAGCACGACCATCTGCTGCTCGCCGCCGGACAGCAGCCGGGCGGGCACGCTGAGCCGCTCGCCGAGCCGCGGGAACAGCTCGAGCGCGCGGGCCCGGCCCTCGACGGCCGCCTGCTTGCTCATCGCGTAGGTGGCCACCCGGATGTTGTCGTCAACCGACAGGTCGGGCAGCAGCCGGCGCCCCTCAGGCACGATCGCGACCCCGGCGGCGCGGATCTTCTCCGGCCGCCGGCCCGCCAGCTCGGTCCCGTTGAGCAGCACTGATCCCGGCCGCGGGCGCAGCACCCCGCCGACCGCAAGCACCAGGGAGGACTTGCCCGCGCCGTTCGGGCCGAGCAGCGCGGTGACCTCCCCGGCGGGCACCGTGATCGTCACGTCCTTGACCACCGGCCTGCCGCCGCGCTCGACGGTGATGTCGCGGAGCTCAAGCCGGGAGGCAGGCGGTGCCGCTTCCTCGGGGGATGACTGTACGGTCATCAGATCACCTCCGCCGTTCCCAGGTAGGCGCGCATCACGTGCTCGTCGCGCAGCACCTGCGCGGTCGGGCCGGACGCGATCAGCTTGCCGAAGTCGAGCACCGCGGTCGTCTCGCAGACCGCCGAGACGAGCGACATGTCGTGGTCGACGAGGATGGTCAGCGCCCCGGTCTGCTCCGGGATGCGCTTGATGACCGTCGTCAGGTGCTCGGTCTCCTCATCCGGGAGCCCCGCGGCGGGCTCATCCAGCAGGACCAGCCGTGGCTTGCCCGCCACCGCCCGCGCGACCTCCACCAGGCGGCGCTGCCCGGCGGTCAGCGAGCCGACCTTGGCCCAGGGCGTGACGCCACCGCCCACGTAGTCGATCGACCCCAGGATGTCGTCCCTGCGGGCGGAGCCGCGCAGCTTGGAGTGGATCATCGCCACGTTGTCGAAGACGGTCAGCGAGGAGATCGCCTGTTCGGTCTGGAACGTGCGGCGGATCCCCCACCGGGCGCGGCGGAAGTGCGCCATGCGCAGCAGGTCGTCACCGAAGGCGGTCACGCTGCCCGACGCGGGCCGCACGAAGCCGGACAGCACGTTGAAGAACGTGGTCTTGCCCGCGCCGTTCGGGCCGATGAGGCCGCAGACGCCCTGCTCGAACCGCAGGTTCATGCCGTCGAGCGACGTCACGCCGCCGTACCTGACGGTCAGGTCCTTGACCTCGATCACGCCGGGTCGCCTCCCTTCCGCGCGGTGCTGACCGCGTGCGCGCCGCGGCTGCCGCCGAACAGGCGGCGGATCGCGCCGTACAGCCGTTTCATGTCCTTGGGGAACTGGTCGGCGAGGCCGCCGGGGGCGGTGGCGAGCACCTGCATGACGCCGACGCCGAACAAGATGATCAGCCAGTCGTCCTGCACGTGCCACAGGTTGTAGAGCGCGCTGGGCAGGAGGGACTGCAGGAACGCGGCGACCACCGCGCCGGCCAGGCTGAACGCGCCGCCCATCAGCACGACCGCGAGCAGCTGGATCGAGTTCTGGATCGGGAAGTCGATCGAGAACAGCACGCGGTCCGCGCCTGCGAGCAGCGCGCCCGCCACGCCGGTGACGAACGACGCCAGCGCCATCGCCCACAGCTTGTAGAACGTGGTGTTGATGCCGGCGGCGAGCGCCGACGGCTCGCTCTGCCTGATCGCGGCCCACGCCCGCCCCGGCCTGGTGCGCAGGTGCGCGAAGACGAGCAGGAACATCACGATCGCGACGATGACGGAGAACCGGTAGAACGCCGGGTCGGTGCCGGCGAACGACGGCCGCCTGATCTGCGGTACGTGCAGCTGCGAGCCGTTGTAGCCGGAGAATCCGCCGCCGCCGTTGGGGAAGTTGAGCGTTTGCAGGACGACCGCGACGGCGCCGGCCAGCATCAGCGTGATCAGGGCCAGGTACAGGCCGCGCAGCCGCAGCGCGGGCAGCGTGATCAGCGAGCCGATGATCATGGTGGCCAGGCCAGCCTCGATGATCACCAGGATGTACGGCTGGCTGGTGCCGAACAGCAGCCGGGCGCCGACCCAGGCGCCGATCGTCAGCACGGCGAGCTGGCCCAGTGAGTACAGGCCGACCCGGCCGACGAGCAGGCCGAGGCCGAGCGTGACGATGGAGTAGATGGCCACCTGGATCATCGTGATGGTGTAGTACGCCGACATGATCGGCGGCAGCGCGAACAGCGCGAGCAGCAGCAGCACGACGATGACCGTGGCGCGGGTGAGCGCGCGGCGGTCCATGGCGGGGCCGCGGCGGCCGACCGACGCCTTGGGCCCTGCGGTGTCCGCGGTATCGATCACGTGGCTCACCCTTCCTCACGCGAGCGCGTCATGACCTGGGTGCGGGACATGACGAGCAGCGCGATCGCGGCGAGCACGAACGGCGTCATGTCCTGGTAGTTGTCGATCTGGGTGATCGGCGTGACCAGGTCGTGCACGAGGCCGATCACCAGGGCCGCGACGAAGGTGACCGTGATCGAGCGCAGCCGCCCGATCAGCGCGGCGGCCAGCGAGGAGATCACCACGGTGAATACCAGCGTGGTGTCGTCGAGCGCTGAGATGTCGGCGAGCATGATCCCGGCGATGCCGGCCAGGAGCCCGCAGCCGAGCCAGGCGGCGGCCTCGACGCGGCGGACCGGGACGCCGAGCGTCGCGGTGATCTCCCGGTCGTTGGCCATCGCGCGCATCGCGGTACCCAGCTTGGAGTAGCGCAGGAACGCGCCCGTGCCCGCCGTGATGACGATGCCGAGCAGCAGCGCGATCAGCTGCGTCCAGCTCACCGAGAGCTCGCCGACGGTGAAGACGGTGCTGCTGTCGGTCGGGAAGGAGATGGTCGGCGACTGGCCGGCGGTGGTCGGCCACGCGAGGTCGACCGCGCCGAAGAGTACCAGCGCGAGGCCAAGCGTGGAAACGGATTGGACGAGCGGGCCGCGCCCGGCCAGCAAAGGCCCGAAGACCATGCCGTAGCCGAGCGTCACCACGCCGCAGAACAGGATGCACGTGATCCAGCCAAGCCAGCCGGGGTTGCCCGCCTTGATGATGGAGTACGCGATGAAGGCCCCCATCGCCCCTACCGCGCCGAACGCGAGGTTGAGTACCCCGGTGGCGCGGTAGAGGACGACCAGCCCGACCCCGGAGAGGGCGTAGAGCCCTCCCAGGGCCAGGCCGGTCACGATGTAGGGCTGAAATTCTGCCCAACTCGGCATGTAACTGTTTCAGTCCCTTGGGTTGGTTAGGAAGCCGCTAGCCGACCGCTGGCGCGGTGCCGGCCTCGGCCCGGTAGGCGGCGACCTGCGGGTCGTCGGCGGAGATGAGGGTGCACCCGCCCCCCGTGGAGGCAATGACGAACTTGCCGTTGTCCGGGGTGACCGTGTAGTCCATGTTGTTCGGCAGGTGCGTGGAGTAGTTGCCGTAGGTGAAGCCCTGGCAGAGCATCCCGGTGTTGAAGTTGGTCACCCCCTTGAGCGCGGCGCTCACCGAGGCGATCGTGTAGTCGCCCTGCACGCTCTTCAGGGCCTGCACCGCGATCTCACCCATCGTGAAGCCCATCTCGGAGAACGAGCCGACGCCCCCGGAGACGTCCGAGCCGTACTGCTTGAGTACGGCTTGGAACAGCTGCGCGGTCGGGCTGGTGTTCCCGTCAAGCGGGAGCAGCTCGGCGTTGACGAACAGCTTGTTGTTCCACTTGGGCCCGAGCGAGGTCGCCAGGAAGTCGGTGTTGCACGGGGTGGAGCAGGCCCAGTACTTGACCCGGTCTTCCAGGTTGAGCTTCTGCGCGGCCTGCAGGATCAGCAGCGCCTCGGGCGGGGTGAAGTTGAGCACCACCGCGCCGCCAGGGCCCGCGGCGGTGACCAGCTTCGTCGCGATCGCGTTCGCGCTGGTGATCGGCACGTTCTCGGTGAAGTCCTGGATCTGCACGCCCTTGGCCTTGGCGAGCGCGTTCGGGCCAGCGGCGATGTAGTCGGTGCCGGGCACGTTCGACTGGTCGAAGGCGATCTTGTTGGCGCCCTGGGCGAGCACGTACTGGACCGCGCCGTCGCTTGAGTACCGCGGGCCCATGTTCACCGAGGCGGTGTTCGCCGTCGAGTAGCACTCGGGGGCGATGCCGGCGGCCAGGACGTAGATGCCCACGCTCTTCCAGTAGGCGGCGTCAACCGTGCACTCGATGATCGAGCTGCTCCCCATCATGCCGACCACGTGATCGGTGGTCACCAGCTGCTTGGCCAGCGAGGCGATCTGCGACGGGTTGGTCGCCTCGGTCACCGGGAAGAACTTGATCGGGTGGCCGTTGACTCCGCCGTTGGCGTTCACGCAGGCGAAGTACGCCCCCGTCATGTTCTCGATGTCGCTGAAGTCGGTACCGGGCTGCTTGGTGTTGATCGCGCCGATGTTGATCGGCGTGCCGGTCGCCGCGACGCCCGGGGTGGGGCCGCAGGACGAGGCGGAGACGGTGCCGGCGGAGGAGCTCGACGCGGAGGAGGCGGCGGCGCTAGTTGCGGCCGGCGCGCTCGAGGTTGCCGCGGGGGCGCTGCTCGAGCTCGAGCTGGACGAACTCGAGCTGCAGGCGGCGAGGACGCCGAGCGACAGCACGGCCGCAGCCGCAGCCGCGGTCCGCGTCCGCCAGTGGACGGGTCTATTCATGTGTTCTGCCTTCTGTTGGCTAACAGCGCGTGATTATTCCTTCAGAACGGGTGCGTGCTCCGCCTCGCGGCAGCGCCTCGCCTCCCGGCTGGCCTGGGAAGACGCCGTTCACCGGGTCCACAAGTAAACGGTGCTTCTTTGCACTGCATTTTGCGATGTGGTGCGAGTTCCAGCGGATTGTCGGTGTTCTCTGGATTATGGCCACGCACGGGGAAAGGTCATACCCCGCGCAGAGAACGTTTTCATCACGTTTCGCCGCATATCAACCCCCTTCACCCCGGGCCCGCCCACCCGGCCCCGGCTTAGAGGCGACGATCGCATGCCGGATGATCACGAACAATTGCGGCCAACGCCAAACTCACCGCGTCGTTTACTACGCCAGGCCACAAGCCAGTCCGTCACTTTAAGTGACTAGAGTATCACCAGCAACAATTCTTGCACCCCGCGCCCCTCCGTCACCACGCTGGCGCGTCTCGCTTCCGGGCGCGCCGATAGTTCCGGGCCCGCGCGAGCGCGCGGCCATCAATCCTCGTGATGCCTGCTATACACGATCGATATGGCTCGGGAATTCCCGCGAACAAGCATTCTTACATTGCAGAAAAAAGCGTGCCCCGCGCCGGAGCGCGGGGCACGCAGGGTACTATGCGGGACTACAAACCGGCCTGGGCGCGGAGCTTGTCGGCCTTGTCGGTGCGCTCCCAGGTGAAGCCGTCGCCGGTGCGGCCGAAGTGACCGTAGGCCGCGGTCGGCTGGTAGACCGGCCGGCGCAGGTTCAGGTCGCGCAGGATGGCGCCGGGGCGCAGGTCGAAGTTCTCCTGGACCAGCTCGACGATCGCGCTGCGGGAGATCTTCTCGGTGCCGAAGGTCTCCACGAGCAGTGACAGCGGGTGCGCGACGCCGATCGCGTAGGCGACCTGGACCTCGGCGCGGTCGGCGAGGCCGGCCGCGACGATGTTCTTGGCGACATACCGCGCGGCGTAGGCGGCGGAGCGGTCCACCTTGGACGGGTCCTTGCCGGAGAACGCGCCGCCGCCGTGCCGCGCGAAGCCGCCGTAGGTGTCAACGATGATCTTCCGGCCGGTCAGCCCGGTGTCGCCGACCGGACCGCCGATGACGAACCGGCCGGTCGGGTTGACGTAGAACTCCTCCTTGAGGCGGTCGGGGTCGTACAGGTCGCCGGGCAGCACCTGCGTCACGACCTCCTCCCAGAGCGCCTCGGGCAGCTTGGACTCCACGCCGTCCTGGTGCTGGGTGGAGATCAGCACCTTCTCGATCTCGACCGGCTTGCCCGCGTCGTCGTAACGGACCGTCACCTGGGTCTTGCCGTCCGGGCGCAGGTAGGGCAGCAGGCCGGAGTGACGCGCATCGGACAGCCGCTTGGACAGCTTGTGCGCGAGGATGATCGGGGTCGGCATGAACTCGGGCGTCTCGTTGGTCGCGTAGCCGAACATCATGCCCTGGTCGCCGGCGCCGATCTTGTCAAGCGGGTCGTCGGAGCCGCCGACCCGGCCCTCGTGGGCGGTGTCCACGCCCTGGGCGATGTCGGGCGACTGGCGGTCCATCGCGACGATCACTCCGACCGCGTCGCCGTCGAAGTAGTACTCGCCGTTGTCGTAGCCGATCTCGTTGACGACCTTGCGCGCCAGGGCGGCGTAGTCGATCGAGGACGCCGTGGTGATCTCGCCGGCCACCACGATCAGGCCGGTGGTGAGCAGCGTCTCGCAGGCGACCCTGGACAGCGGGTCGCCCGCCAGCGCCGCGTCGACCACGGCATCGGAGATCTGGTCGGCGATCTTGTCCGGGTGTCCCTCCGTCACCGACTCGGAGGTGAAGAGGAATCCGCTATCCATGAGTGTCTCCTGATGTCTGGGAGTCGCGCTCTCCCGAGGCGGGAGAAGTGTGGGTTGATGAAGGGGTCAGCTCTGACCGGACTATGGCCGCGCCAGCTACCATAACGTGCAACTTTCTCCGGGCCACCTCTGGTGTCAGGTGACGAAGGCCGCAATCCGGGTTGACGACCAGGCGGGCAGGGTCGACGTACTCTAGCGCGCGCCTGATGCGGGCGGCGACCAGCTCCGGCGACTCCACGACCGGCGACTTCACGTCGACCACGCCGAGCCCGAGCGCGGACGGCCAGCCGTACTCCCTGATGAGCCGCAGGTCATCGAGGCCCTTGCGGGCGAACTCAAGGACCAGCTGGTCGACCCGGGCCCCGAGCACCGCGGGGAACAGGAAGTCGTAGTGCCCCTCCCACGAGGGGCGGGCGTACCGGTTGCCGTAGCAGACGTGCAGCGCCCAGGTGGCCGGCACGCCCTCGGTCACGATGTTGACCGCCTCGACGGCGAGTTCCGCCTGCTCGGGGTAGCCCGCCAGGAACGGCTCGTCGATCTGCAGGAACCGGGCACCCGCGGCCGCCAGCGAGCGCGCCTCCGCGTTGAGCCGCCTGGCGAGGGCCCGTACCAGGTCGGCCGAGTCCCGGTACGCGCCTTCTCCGACGGCGATCCGGCGGGACAGCGAGAACGGGCCGGTGAAGGAGAACTTCACCGGGTGGTCGGTCAGCGCGCGGGTGAACGCGAAGTCGCCGGCCAGGCCGAGCCCGGACGTGTCCGGGGCGTCCGCCGCCGGGCCGTGCTCGTCACTGAAGGCATCGCGGTCCGCTTCGCCGCCGGGCGCCGCCGCGCCGTCCTCCGGCAGCGGCGCGGTGACGGCCGCGTCGTAGTAGTCGTAGTAGTCGGACTTGGCCCGCTGCGTGATGTGGACGCCGGGGATCCGCGCGAGGAAGTAGTCGATGTCGTTGTCCCGGCGCAGCTCGCCGTCCGAGACGATGTCGATGCCGGCCCGCTCCTGGTCCTTGATCGCGGCCTTGATCGCCACGTCGTGGATCTCGGCGAGGTGGGCGGCGCTGATCCGCCGCTGGTAGTACTCCGTCTTGAGCCGCTCAAGCCATTCCGGCACGCTGTATGACCCGACCACGGTGGTGGGCAGTAGCCACCCGGGGGGGCTGCCCCCGAGCATCCCGGCGCAGCGGGACGGGGACGCGGCGCTGTCTGCCTTGTCTGCCTTCTGGGTCATCTCAGTCCCTGACCTGGACCGTCAGCGTCTTGACGTTGGACGCGGGCCGCTGGGTGAACGGCGAGAAGCGGGCCTCGAAGCCGCGGCGGCTGGCGATCAGCTGCAGGAGCGGGCCGTTGACCCAGTTGACCACGGACCCGTCGTACTTGCCCGGGCCGTAGAACCCGGCCCGGTAGTCACCAGGTGTCGTGGTGAACAGGTCGTGGCACACCATCCGGCCGAACGGGTGCAGCAGCGGCAGCGTGTCGGCGAACGACGACAGCGCCCCGTTGGACACGTGCATCCGGACATCGCCTTCGGCGGCGAGCAGCGGGCGGAGGATCTCTCCGGTCAGCGCGGGGGTGACCCGGTAGGTGTCCAGCCCCTCGAGCGGGACGTACCGCTCGGCCTGGCGCAGCGACGTCCACACCGCCTGCCAGAACAGCACCGCCTGCCCGGTGTCGGGGAAGATGTCCGGCTGCGACTCGGCGAGCAGCTCGGGACCGATCCGCAGCAGCCGCTCGATCAGCTGGGCAAGCTCGGCCCGCTTGAGCCCGAACCGGCCGGCGATCTCGTCCGCGGCCTGGCCGGGCAGGCAGGACCGGGTCTGCACCAGGTACATCCGGCCGCGGATGACGGCGATCTCGTCGCTCGGCAGGTTGTCGTAGACGTTGGAGATGTAGACCAGGAACGCCTTGCCGGCCAGGAACCCGATGCTGGCGGACAGCCGGGTCGCCTCGAGGACCAGCCCGGACACGTGATCGCCGTGGTGCGCCACCTCCTGCCGCGCGCGGTCGAGGACGTGCGCGGAGTAGTCGCCCATCAGGTAGTGCAGCCGGCGGTAGTAGTCGCGGCCGTGCCTGCGGTCGAGCTCGGTGAACTCATCCAGCCAGGTGCGCGCCTGCCCGCCGTTGCCTACGCCGAGCTCGATGACGTACAGCTGCTCGGGCAGCGCCCGGCGGTGCGCCAGCTCGTCCCAGCTCTTGAACAGGTCGAGGATGACCTCACGGGCCGCGGCGGCGTTGCGCGCGTCGGACTCGCCGCCGGGCAGGGACTGCTCGTACTCCTTGCCAGTGACCTTCTCCCAGTCCGCAAGCGCCTGCCAGTACAGCGCGTTGAACCGCCAGACGCAGCTGGCCGACCCGAAGACCCATGGCTCCAGCCAGGCCCGGTCCGCCGCCCAGCCGTCCTCGCCAGTCTCGGACAGCGCCGCCGTCACCTCCGCGGCGACGTCCGTCTCCGGGCGCGCGCAGCGGCGCAGGTCCACCGCGAGCTCGTAGCCGTCGACCGCGGCCGAGGCGGGCGCGTCGGCGGCGATCACCGGGCGCACGGTCACCGTGTCACGGAAGTTCGACTTGTACTGGATCCAGTCGCAGACGACACGCGTCGTGGCCAGGTCGGCGTCCGACCGGCACAGCGCCTCGACCAGCGGGCCGAGTGCCGCCCGGGCACCCGCCGACTCCCGCAGCCGCCGCGCCCCCCTGATGTCAATGTCCACCGGCGGCCAGCCCTGCTTTTACCTGGAGTCGATTTCCGTTCGGCCGCTTTACGGGAATCAGGTCGGGAGAGCCTTTTTCCAGGCGCCATCTACATTGCGGCCGAGGCGGCCCAGCGTCGTCGAGATGACCCCCGTTCAGCGCCCGGACCTGCACGTCTGCCTTTACGGCAGTCGTGTTTAGCACACCGAATTCCCGCGGGAATTTGGTTGCCGCCCACAACTGTGGCGCGCGGCCCAGGCGATCTGTCACGTTCTTCATGCTGCCTTAGCGGGTGCGCGCCGGCATCCCCCCGCCGCACAAGCTTCGCGCCGAGGCCCTTGTGCGAACGCACAGCTACCGCCCGGGGGGACGACCCCCGTACCCCCCGATGTTCGCGCGGGGCGGGCCGATGCTAACGCCATCGTATCGGCCCGCCCCGCGCGAACCGGAGTTGCTGGCTCACCCGGGCGATGTGAGTGACCCCGGGGAACGGCGGCTGGGCTACGTGAAGCGGCTGACGACCTGCTCGCCGAGTAGCTCGATGTGCGCCACGTCGGACGGGCCGTAGACGTGGAAGTAGACCGTGTCCGCGCCCTGGCTGGCCAGGTCCTCGATGGCCCGGATCACGTCGCCGGCGTAGCCGGTGACGCCGGCGGCGAGCAGGCGGGCGCCCGCCTCGCCGAGTGACTCCTTGCGCCGCTCCAGGTCGGCGGCGTCCCGGCCGATGGCGACCGGGACGGTGGCCGACAGCCGCACCTGCGCCGGGTCACGGCCGACCACGTCCTCGCAGACCCGCTTGAAGTTGGCGTACCGCTCGCGCACGTCCAGGCCGAGCGCGCCGTTGAACTCATCGGCGTACCGGGCGGCGAGCGTCGGCGTCCGCTTCGCGCCCGCCCCGCCGATGATGATCTTGGGCCTGGCTGACCAGCGCGGGATGGATGCGCAGTCCTCCACCTGGTAGTGCTTGCCCTCGAAGCTGAACCGCTCCCCCGGCTTGGTGTCCCAGATGCCGGTGAGGATGGCGAGCTGCTCCTCCAGCCGGTCGAACCTCATCCCGAGGGACGGGAACGGGATGCCGAAATACTGGTGCTCCCGCTCGTACCACGCGGCGCCGATGCCGAGCTCGGCCCGGCCGCCGCTCATCTGGTCCACGGTCGCCACCTCGACCGCCAGCTGCCCGGGCAGCCGGAACGTGGACGCGTTGACCAGGGTGCCGATGCGGACCCGCTCGGTCTGCACGGCCAGCCCGGCGAGGGTGGTCCATGAGTCGGTCGGCTGGTAGGTGACGTCGTTCGCGTCGATCCCCAGGTAGTGGTCGGAGCGGAAAAAGGCGTCGAACCCGCCCGCTTCCGCCGCCTGTGCCAGGGCAAGGATCTGCGCGTAGGTGGCACCATGGTGCGGTTCAAGTAGGATCCGCAGCCGCATCGGCCGTTCCTTTCATTTTTTACTTCTTGCTCAGCCCTGTGCCTTGGCGGTGCTCGCCGCCGTCTCGGACTGCGCCGCGCGGCCCGCCTCGGCCGGGGCGGGCTCGGTGAGCGGGTGGTGGCACGCCACCAGGTGCCCGGGCGCGAGTTCCCGCGGCGGCGGGACCTCGAGCGCGCACTGGTCGGTGGCGCGGGGGCAGCGGGTGCGGAACCGGCAGCCTGAGGGCGGGTCGATCGGGGACGGCGGCTCGCCCTTGATGGTGGCGGTGGCGCGCCCCGCGCCCGGCTCGGTGGACGGGATCGAGTCGAGCAGCGCCCTGGTGTAGGGGTGCAGCGGCTGCTTATAGACCAGCTCGCCCGGCCCGACCTCGCAGAACATGCCCAGGTACATCACGCCGACCCGGTCCGAGACCTGCTTGACCAGGGCCAGGTCGTGCGCGATGAACAGGTAGGAAAGACCGAGCTCGCGGCGCAGCCGCTCGAACAGGTTGAGCACCTGCGCCTGGATCAGCACGTCCAGGGAGGAGACCGCTTCGTCGCAGATCAGCAGCGACGGGTTCAGCGCCACCGCCCGGGCGATGGCGACCCGCTGTGCCTGGCCGCCGGACAACTCGCGCGGGTGGCGTGAAGCGTACCGCTCGGGGTCGAGGCCGACCAGGTCGAGCAGCTCGTCGACCCGCTTGCGGCGGGCCGCGCGGTCGCCGTCCTTATAGGCGATCAGCGGCTCCTCGACGATCGACCTGACCCGCCACTTGGGGTCGAGCGAACCGAACGGGTCCTGCCACACGAACTGCATGTGCCGCCTGGCCGCAAGCAGCCTGGTGCCGCGCAGCCGGGTCAGGTCGGCCCCGCGGAAGGTGACCGAGCCCGACTTGGGGCGGGGCGCCTGCAGCACCGCGCGGGCCAGGGTCGACTTGCCCGAGCCGGTCTCGCCGACGATGCCGAGCGTCTCGCCGGGCATGATGTCGAAGGAGACACCGGAGACCGCCTGGACGACGCCGCCCTTGGTCCCGCCCGCGCCGCGGACGACGAACTCCTGGACCAGGTCCCGCACCGAGAGCAGCGGCTCCGTGGCGCTGGTTGGCGCGCTCATGCGCTCACTCCGTTCTCGCAGGGGTGGTAGCAGGCCCACCGGTGCCCGGCGGCGTGCTCGGCCAGGGCCGGCTCCTTCGCCGTGCAGTCGTCTTCGACGGCCGGGCAGCGGGGCGCGAACGAGCAGCCGACCGGAAGCGCCGTCGGGTCCGGCGGCCGTCCGCCGACCACGGGCAGGTCGGTATGCGCGGGGCGCTCAAGGTGCGGGATCGCGTCGAGCAGCGCCCTGGTGTACCGCATCTTCACGGTCCCGCCCGCGCCGAACAGCCGCTTGGCCGGCGCCTGCTCCACGATCCGGCCCGCGTACATGACGACCACCTCGTCCGCGTAGGACGCCGCGAGGCCCAGGTCGTGGCTGATCAGGATCAGCCCCATGCCGAGCTCGGCCTGCAGCTCGAGCAGCAGCTCCATGATCTGCGCCTGCGTCGTCACGTCGAGCGCGGTGGTGGCCTCGTCGGCGATCAGCAGCTTGGGCCGGCAGGCGAGCGCCATCGCGATCATGATGCGCTGCCGCATGCCGCCGGACAGCTGGTGCGGGTACTCGTGGAACCGGCGCTCGGCCGCGGGGATGCGGACCAGGCGCAGCAGTTCGATCGCCTGGGCGCGCGCCTCGGACTTGCTGACCTTGCGGTGCGTCGTGATCGCCTCGGTGATCTGCGCGCCGACCCGCATGGTGGGGTTGAGCGACCGGGCCGGGTCCTGGAAGATCATGGCCATGTCCTGGCCGCGGTGCCTGCGCAGCTCGCTGTCGCTCAGCCCGATCATCTCGGTGCCGCGCAGCCGCGCCGAGCCGCTGATCGCGGCGGTCCCCGGCAGCAGGCCCATGATGGCGCGGCAGCCGACCGTCTTGCCCGAGCCCGACTCGCCGATGATCGCGAGGGTGCGGCCCGCGTCGACCTGGTAGCTGACGCCGTCGACGGCGCGGATCTCGCGGCCGCCGGCCGCGAAGGAGACCCGCAGGTCCTCGACGACAAGGAGCGCGTCAGTCGTGTGCAGACTGCTCACTGGACCCCCCACCGCTCGCGCAGCGCGTCACCGAGCATGTTCAGCGCCACCACGGTGATCACCAGCGCGATGCTCGGGATCAGGACGTATTCCGGCTGGACGCTCTCTATATTCTGGCCTTGCGTGATCATCGAGCCCCAGCTCGCCTGGGGCAGCTGGATGCCGTACCCGAGGAAGTCGATCGCGCCCTCGATGATGACCACGATGCCGATGCCGAGCAGGCTGAACGTCACGATGCCGGGCAGGATGTTGGGCAGGACGTGGCGGGTGATGATCCGCCAGGGACGGGTGCCCGACAGCCGCGCGGCGGTCATGTAGGACAGCCCGCGCACCGTCAGCGTGGCGCCGCGGGCGACCCGGCCTTGCGCCGGGATGGCGAACACGGCCAGCGCCCAGATCAGGTGCAGTTCGCTCGGCCCGAGCCCTTCGGCGATCACCAGCGCGAGCACGAGCGCGGGGAACGCGAGCAGGATGTCGAGCACCCGTGAGATCACCGCATCCGCCCAGCCGCCGAAGTACGCCGCGGCGACGCCGAGCGTGCCGCCGATCACCACGCCGATGAGGGTGACCGAGAGGCTGATCTCGAACGTCAGCTGGCCGCCGTACACGAGCTGGGAGAAGATGTCGACGCCCTGCACGTTCGTGCCGAGCAGGTGCCCGGGCGAGAACGGCGCCTCGTTGTTGTAGATGATGTTCCCGTTGGTCGACGAGGGCAGCGTGACGACCAGCGGCAGCACGAAGCAGATGCCGAGCAGCCCGATGAGGATGCCGGCGGGCACCCACAGCCGCAGCGCGCGGCCGATCCGCTGCGACCGCAGCCGCCGGGCATCAACCAGGGACGGCAACGGCGGCGGCGCGGGGGTCGCGAGCATCGCGTCAGGAGTTGGAACTGCCATACCGGATCCTTGGGTCGAGTACCGCGTACGCCAGGTCGGCCAGGAGGTTACCGAACACGGTCACCAGCGCGAAGACCAGCGTGATCCCCTCGATGAGCGGCACGTCGTGGTTGGAGATGCCGGTGATCAGGTCGTTGCCGATGCCCTGCACCTGGAAGATCGTCTCGATGATGGCCGCCGCGCCGACCAGCCCGCCGAGGTTGAGGCCGACGACGGTGATCAGGGTGAACAGGGAATTGCGCAGCGCGTGCCGCAGCAGCACCCGCCAGGGCGGGACGCCCTTGGCCTTGGCGGTGACGATGTAGTCCTCGCGCTGCATCTGGTCGACCATGTCGGCGCGCAGCAGCCGGGTGTAGATCGCGAACAGCCCGAACCCGATCGCGGCGGCGGGCAGCGTCAGGTTCTTGAAGAACGAGCCCGGGCCGGCCACCGCGCCGGACAGGACGGGGAACCAGGTCAGCTTGACCGAGAACACGATGATGAGCAGGAACGCGAACGCGTACGGCGCGGTGGACAGCCCGAGCATGCTGACCGTGAGGATGATGCGGTCGGCGATGCCGTTCGGCCGCCGCGCGGCGAGCGCCGCCACCACGACCGACAGGGCCACCGAGACCACCAGCGCGTACAGCAGCAGTTCCAGGGTGGTCGGCACGTGGATGGCCAGCTCGTGGTTGACGCTCCCGCCCTCGAGCGTGGTGCCGAAGTTCCCGTGCAGCACGTTGACCAGCCAGTGCCAGTACCGCTGCCAGAACGGCTGGTCAAGGCCGAGGGTGTGGTTGAGCGCGGCCACCGCCGAGGGGCTGGCGTTCAGCCCGAGTATCGCCTGGGCGGAGTCGTTCGGCAGCAGGCTCATCACCGAGAACGTCAGGAAAGTGACGCCGATGAGGACCGGGATGGCGGACAGCAGCCGCCGGCCCGCCACCCGCAGCGCGGGCGAGCCGGTGAGCCGGCGCGCGCGATCGCGCGCGCCGGCCTCCCGCTGGAGCTGGATTTGCTGAACCAGCGCCATGTGTGATCTAACCCTCCTCGTTGATGCCGCCGGTCAGGAAGACGACGGGTTGTAGTACACGTCCTCCCACGGGATCGTCGGCACGACCGCGACGGAAGCCAGCGGCGTGGTAATGCCTGGGCCGCTGACGCCGTGCACCGCGATGTTCGACGGGGCAAGCGTGAAGAAGAACGGGCCGTAGTAGTTCTTGGCGATGTACTCCGCCGCCTGGTTGTAGAAGCCGCACCGGGTGGAGAGTTGCGTGGATCCCGCCGCCTCGCTCAGCAGGTTGTCAAGCTGGGGGTCGTGCACCCCGCTGAACGGCGAGTGGGAGTTGAAACGGAAGGCCACGCCGACGCCGGTCGCCGGGTCGTAGGCGCCCGCGGTCTGCACCATCGACTGCCAGGACTTGCCGCCGTTGGCCTCGAACGCCGCGATAAGGCCGGACAGGGGCCAGGACGACTGCTTGACGTGCAGCCCGACCGCCTCCCATTCGGTGGCCAGCGCCTGCATGGAGTCCTGCGCGGTCTGCAGGGCGATCGTGCCGAGCTGGATCGTGGTGTTCGCGAGGCCGGTCTGCGCGATGAGCTGCTTCGCCAGCGTTGGGTCATACCCCTGGTACCCGGGCACCGTCGGCTGATAGCAGATGCCGCCGGGCCCGGTGAAGCTCTGCGTGACCGGGTACCGGCCGCCGAACAAGTGCTGCAGGATCGGCGCGAAGTTGGTCGCCGCGTAGATCGCCTGGCGCGCCTTGGGGTTGTTGAACGGCGCGACCGCGGTGTTCAGCTGCAGGTCGTACGGTGACGTCCCGAGGTTGTTCTCCACCGTGAAGTGCTGCGCGGACTCGGTGAGCAGCTGGTTGGTGGCCAGGTTCTCGTAGACCTGGCCCTCATTGGCCAGCATCGCCTCGTACGCGGCCTGGTCGCTGCCGACCGTCTTGAACGTGATCTGGTCGAGGAGTGGGTGACCCGTCTGCCAGTAGCTCGCGTTCTTCTTGACGATCAGCTCGTTGTTCGGGACGTTGCTCACGACCTGGAACGGCCCGGCGCCGACCGGGTTCGAACCGAACGACGTGCCTTCCTTCGTCAGGGCGGTCGGCGAGGCGATCCAGGTTTCGATGTTGTCGAAGAGCTGGTCGATCGCGGCACCGTCCGGCGCGGTGAAGTGAAGGACGATGGTGTAAGGCCCGGTGACCTGGACAACCCCGGCGGCGGGCGGCTCGGCCGTGCCAGGCGGGGCGGTCTTAGGCGCCGGCAGCTCGGCGATCGGCCACGGCGAGGAGAAGCCGTTCGAGATGCCGACGGTGCCGAGGTCCCGCATCCAGTTGGTGTAAACCGCCTGCGCGTTGAACGGGGTGCCGTCGGTGAACGTCACGCCCTGGCGCAGGTTGATCGTGAGCGTCTTGCCGTCCGGGCTGAACTTGTAGCCGGTGGCCAGGTCCGGGACGATCGCGCCGCCGGTGCCGAGCTCGAAAAGCTGACCGTAGATCGCGGTCATGAAGTCCTGGGTAGCCGCGCCTTCCTTGTTATTTGGCGGGTCGAGGGTCGTCCAGGCGCCGGAGTACCCGGAGCTTTCGAGGACCGTGATCGAGCCGCCCGCCTTGGTCGGAGCGGAGGACGGGGAAGAAGTGGAACTGGCCGTGCTTGAGCCGCTCCCCGATGACGTGGAACTGCTGCTGCACGCAGCCGCAGTGAGCACCATCGCGGCCGCCCCAGCCAGGCAGGCGGTCCGCATTGACATAAGCCGCAATCTCACCGGCATTCACCTACTCGTGATTAATCGTACGCTGGTTGGTGACAAACACAGAGTCGCTCGTCCCGCGATTTGTCTTGGATACTCTCACCCGCCCGGGCCACCTGCAAGGAGCATTAATCGAGGTCCACCGGTTCGTGACAATGCTTGTATCCGCCCCAAGCCGGCCGCGTCCCGCGCTTGTGCCTATCCCACAAAGCGGGACGTTCGGGCAGTTTGACGCACGTCCGGGACGGAACCGGGCCGAACGACGCACCGCACCGTGGGCCGCCGCGGGCAGCTTGGGTATAAGGCAGCCAGGGCGAGCCGAGGGGGGAAAGTGGCCGACGACGAGCGCACCGGCGGGCCGCCCGGGCTGTTGCGGTCCCTCGCCGCGGACCCCGCGTACGGGCCCCTGCACGGGCTGCTGCTCCTGCTGACCGTTCTCACCGGCGTCGTCGACGCCGTGTCCATCCTGGCCCTCGGCCGGGTTTTCGTCGCCAACATGACCGGCAACGTCGTCTTCGCGGCGTTCGCCGTCGTCGGTGCCCCGGGGTTCTCCCTGTCCGCGTCCCTGTTCGCGCTGGCCGGCTTCCTCATCGGCGCCTACCTCGGCGGCCTCCTTGTGGCCAGAAACCGCCGCGATCGCGGCCTGCTGCTGCGCGCGGGCTGCGCGCTTGAGCTCGTCTTCGCCGCCGTCGCGCTCGCCGTGGCGGCGCTGAGCGGCGGCCCGGGGGTAAGCCACGGCACCCTGGGCATCTCCGGCGGCGCGTTCAGCGCGGCGGTCACCGACGCCACGGCCGCGCTGCTCGCCGTCGCGCTCGGCGCCCAGAACGCCGTCGCCCGCAAGCTCGCCGTCCCCGACCTGACCACCACGGTGCTGACCATGACGCTGACCGGCGTCGGCGCGGACCTCCGCGCGGCCTTCGGCGGGGCGCACACCACGGTCAGCAACCAAGGCCGCGCCGTGCTCGGCCGCCGCCTTCTCGCGGTCGCCGCCATGGTCGCCGGCGCCGCCGCGGGGGCGTCGCTTGCCCTGCGGGTCAGCCCTGTCTCCGCGCTGGCCCTGGCCGCCGGCCTGCTCGCGCTGACCGCGGCGTGGGCCGCCCTGGCCGTTCGCCGCCCGGCGAGCTGGCGTGCCTTCCCTGTGGTCAAGCACTGAGCGCGTGCCGCGAGGCATCCCAGAACCCTGTTACCTGGCCCGGCCTATCCCCAGACCTCGGCGGCGGTCGTCACGATCAGCTCGAGCTTGGCTTTCTGCTCGTCCGCGGTCAGCGCGTTGCCGTGCTCGGTGGAGGCGAAGCCGCACTGGCCGGACAGGCACAGCTGGTCGAGCGGCACGTACTTGGCCGCCTCCTCGATCCGCCGCTTCAGGTCGTCCTTCGACTCAAGGCGCGCCCGCTTCGTGGTCACCAGGCCGAGCACCACCTGCTTGCCTGGCGGCACGAACCGCAGCGGCTCGAAGCCGCCGGACCGCTCATCGTCGTACTCCAGGAAGAACCCGTTCACGTCAAGCCCGTTGAACAGCGCGTCGGCGACGAAGTCGTAGCCGCCCGAGGCGACCCACGAGGACTGGAAGTTGCCGCGGCACAGGTGGGTGGTGATCGCCATGTCCGCCGGGCGGCCCGCCACCGCGGCGTTGGTCAGCGCGATGTACCGCTCGTGGATGTGCTCGGCGTCCTCGCCCCGCTCCGCGATGTACTCCCGCTGCGCCGGGTCGTTCACGTACGCCAGCGACGTGTCGTCCAGCTGCAGGTACCGGCAGCCCTGCGCGGCCAGCCGCCGTACCTCCTCGTGGTACGCCGACCCCAGGTCGGCCCAGAACTCCTCCACGTCCGGGTACACCGACTCATCGACCACCGCCCGGATACCCGACCGGTAGTGCACCATCGACGGTGCCGGGATCGTCAGCTTCGGCACGCTGCCGGCGGCGACGGACTGCAGGAACGCGAAGTGGTCGCCGAAGATGGTCTTGTCCATGGACAGCTTGCGCGTCACGTGGATCGCGTCCGGCGTGAACGTGATGTCGCCCTGCTCGTTGTGGAACGTCGACCGCAGCGTCCCGGGCGCCTTCTCGATCCCGCCGATCTGGTACACGAAGTCCATGTGCCAGGTCGACCGCCGGAACTCTCCGTCGGTCACCGCCCGCAGCCCGACCTCCTGCTGCAGCGCGACCACCGCGCGGACCGCCTCGTCCTCCACCGCCCGCAGCTGCTCCGCGGAGATGGCCCCGGCCGCGTGCTGCCGCCTGGCCTCGTGCAGCTCGGCCGGCCGCAGAAAGCTCCCGACATGATCGGCACGGAACGGCGGCGTAGTCCTCGTCGACATCCAGACCCCTTCGGACGCTTCCTTGATCCTCGGGGGCAGACTGCCACGTCCTGATGCCTTCTGTCACCCCCTGGGGGAAATGACTACCAGGGGTTTCCACCGGGGCGCCGTGGGGAGCCCGGGCCTAGGGCGTTGACGCCTCCGGCGGCTTCTTCGCCCACATGGAGCCGCTCCCGCCGCCGTCCAGGACGAGGGTCTGGCCGGTCATGTAGCCGGCGCCGTCGGAGGCCAGGTACGCGACCGCGGCGGCGATGTCGTCAGGGTAGCCGGAGCGGCCGACGGCGAGCATGGAGCCGCGGCGCTTGATCTCGGCGTCGACGTCGATGTCCGGGTCGAGCGACAGCAGGGCGCGCGACGTCGCGACCATGCCGGGCGAGATCGCGTTAGCGGTGATGCCCCAGGGGGCGACGTCGGCGGACAGCGCCCTGGTGAACCCGAGGACGCCGGCCTTGGAAGCGGAGTACGCGGTGGACATGGCGGCCGGGACCTGGCCGGCCTGGGAGGAGATGTTGATGATCCGGCCCCAGCGTTGCGCGCGCATGTGCGGGACGGCGAACCGCGACATCAGGTAGGTGCCGCGCAGGTTGACGGCGATCACGAAGTCGAAGACCTCAATCGGCACGTCCTCGATGTCCTGGCGGTCCAGGCCCTGCGGGGCGCCGGCGCCGTTGACGAGGATGTCCAGGCGGCCGCGCCAGGCGGCGGCGGTGTCGACCATGCGCTGGGCGTCGGCGGCGTCGGAGATGTCGCCGAGCTGGGCCATCGCGGTACCGCCGGCGCTGGTGATCTCCTCGACCAGGGAGTCGACGCCGCCCCAGGACTCGTCGGTGGCGCCGACGACCTGCTGGCGGCGGTTGAGCACGCCGGTGGCCTGCTTGTCGGTGACGGCGACCGCGACGCCGGACGCGGCCAGGCTGAGCGCGATGGCGCGCCCCATGCCGTCCCGTTTACCGCAGCCGGTGACGAGCGCCACGCGGGTGGTCAATGTGACCCGCCCGAGTAGCCGGGGAGGTCGACCGGGTAGGTGATGTCGATCAGGTCACCGTCGACGCCGAGCTGGTGCGAGGCGATGCCGCGGAACACGTCCTTGGGCACCAGGCAGTCCTCGCAGGCGTCCGCGCCCGGGGACACGGTCAGCGCCACGCGGTGGCCGTTCTCCTCCACCGCCAGGTTGTAGCCGTCGGCCGCGAGCATGGTGGCGATGTCCGCCAGCTTCTCGGTGTAGCTGCTCATTATTTCTTCTCCCCCACCGCGACCGCGGTTCCTGACCACTCGCCGAAGATGCGGACAACCATGGAGATGGCGGCGTTTTTCGAGCCCGCCACGATCACCGGGATCGACCCCTGGCCGGCCAGGAACTGGTGAAATGCCTCGTCGCCCTCGTACGGGCCGTGAAACGTCTGGGTGGCCACCTCGGCCTTGCCCATGCTGCTCAGTTCGGCGCCGGTGCGGCCGCACCGCTCTAGCAGCCAGTTCTGCACGTCGGCCTTGGACATGCCCTCGTTCGCGAACATCTGGGCGTGCTCCGGGCACAGCACCAGGGCCACCGATGAGCGCGGGAAGATCTGCGACCCGATCCGGGAGATGGTGTCCTGGAAGTCGCGCAGCACGTCCTCGTGGTTCGGGGTGTGCCGGTTGTCGACGAACTCCATCGTGCGGGTGAGGGTGGCGGAAACCGCGGAGACGCCGCCGGTGACCCCGCCGTTCTCCGCGAACGGCTCCCACGGGGACTCTTCCTCGTTCTCCGCGATGCAGACCTGCCAGCGGCCGGGCAGGCCCTGGGTGGCCTGCTCAAGGACGTGCGGGTGGACGCCGAACGCGTTGCGCACGATGAGGCCGACGGCGCGCGGGATGGTGGCGTTGGGCCGGAAGCCGGGGCCGAACGCGCCGCCCGCGGTGTTGAACCCGAGTTCCTTGCGGACGGGGCCGTTGACCACGATCAGCGGGGACGGGCCGCTGGTGGACTGGAAGCCGCCGCCGCGGGCGGCGCGCTCGCGCATCAGCGCCTCGAACGCGGCGAGGACGACCGGGAAGTACTCCGGCTTGCAGCCGGCCATGGCGGCGTTGATCGCGGCGGTGCGCACGTTGACGTCGCGGCCGACCTGCTCTAGGGCGCCGATGATCTCGTCGGGGTCCTTGCTCGTGGTGGCGAGGAACGCGTCGAGGAGCGGCTGGGAGACTGGCACGAGCGGCAGCCCGTCGGACCAGCCCTGCTCATAGCAGTACTCGATGGCGCGCTGGGCCTCGTCGGGGTCGGGGGCCGCCGCGGCGGCGACGGCCCCGTCGTTGTCAGCTGCGGTCATGCCTCCGCTTTCGTGTCGTCGATGAGCAGGGCGACCACGTCGTCGAGCACCTGCGCGGCGCGCTCCTTGACCCCGTCCTCGGTGAGGACGGCGACGGGGTGCGCGGTGGTGGCGTACTTGTAGCCAGGGGCGCCGCGCAGGGCGGCCATCGCGTCGGCGGTGGGGATGAAGGAGTCGGTGATGATGGCGGCGACGGGGACGCCGGCGGCCTCGAAGACCACGCCGTCCGCCGCGGCGGCGGCGCTGCAGGAGCCGCAGTCGCCGACGCCGGTGATGATCACGTCGGATTCGGCGGCGAGCTCCTTGATGACGTCCTCGGGCTCGGGGACGGCGAAGTTGACCTTGGTGCGCTCGGTCAGCGTGACGTCGTACCGCTCCTGCAGGAGGCGGCCGACCTCCTCGAGGAACGGGCGGGCGTTCCGCTTGGTGTTGATGAGAAGGCCGACCCGCTTGCCTTGCAGGCTCGCGAGACGTGGGGCCCTGGGCGCGGCGGGCTTGGCGCTGCTGGTGACGGTCCCCGTCGGATCCAGGATCGCGTTGGGCATTACTTCTCCTCTTCCCTGCTAACTTCCGCGTCGGGGCGGTTTCAGTGCTGGTGCACGACGACGCCGCGGATGTTCTTACCACCCATAAGATCCTGGTAGCCGTCGTTGATTCCGGCCAGCCCGTTTTGTGACCGTACTCATGACAAGCGCATGTACGGCTGTCGTGATATTAGATTTCATATCACGCGCTTCCCGTCGCGCCAAGTGTCATATATCGTCATCCCGAGAGCCGGGAGATGGGGTTATCACCTGCGACAAATCCCCGGCCCGGCACCTGTCGCCGGGCCCAACCTCCCGGGCACGGCGAGGAATGCCGGCGGAGCGCAGAGTAGGACGTGTATGGCTGACATGGTTCGCGCGGTGGTGCAGACCGGACCGCGGCAGATGGAGATGCGCGAGTACCCCAGGCCGGTGATCGGCCCGGACGACGGCGCGCTGCTGCGCGTCGAGGCGTGCGGCATCTGCGGGTCCGACGTCGAGCAGTACAAGGGAGCGATGGGCACTCGCGGCCTGCCGATGATCCCGGGACACGAGCCGCTTGGAATCATCGAGGAGATCTCGGAGTCGGCGTCCCGCCGCTGGGGCGTGTCGGCCGGGGACCGGGTGGCGGTGGAGATCCTCATCCCCTGCCGGTCCTGTGACCGCTGCCTGGCCGGGCGGTACATGAACTGCAAGAACCGGATCGGCAGCCACGGCGGCTTCAACCCGCCGGAGCGGGCGAACGTGCTGTCCGGCGGCTATGCCGAGTACATGCACCTGCACCCGAACTCGATCGTGCACCCAATGAGAAACGACATCCCGGCGGAGATCGCCGTCATGTACAACCCGCTGGGCGCGGGGGTGCGCTGGGCGCTGGAGTACGGCGGGGTGCACCTCGGGTCCTCGGTCCTGGTGCTCGGCGCGGGCCAGCGGGGTCTCGCCGCCGTCCTTGCCTCGCGGTACGTGGGCGCGGGCCTGATCATCGCCACCGGGCTGAGCCGCGACGCGAAGAAGCTTGAGCTGGCCCGCGAGTTCGGCGCCGACCACGTGATCAACGTAGAGGAAGAGGACACGGTCGCCCGGGTCCGCGAGCTGACCGGCGGCGACGGGGTGGACGTGGTGCTCGACCTGACCCCGATGGCACAGCAGCCCATCCTTGACGCGATCAACGCGGTCAGCTGGGGCGGCACCATCGTGCTGGCCGGGCTGAAGGGGCACAAGGACATCCCGGTCCCCACCGACATGCTGATCAACAAGGCGCTCACGGTGAAGGGCGCCTTCTCCGTCGACGCCAACGGCTACACCAACGCCATCCGGCTGATCGAGTCGGGCAAGTTCCCGCTTGAGAAGATGCAGACGCACAAGTTCGGCCTGGACGACGTGGAGCACGCCATCAAGCTGCTGGCCGGCGAGCTGCCCGGCGAGGACGGCATCCACGTCGCGGTCATGCCCGGGCTGTAAGCCGGAAAGGGGACTTTATCTCTCATGCCTGTCATCGACTCGCACGCGCACATCTTCCCCGGCGACTTCGGGCCGCCGCCGGCCGGGTGCGACCCGGCGGCCTGGCCGTCCGTGGAGCCCGGTCAAGAGCCGGGCACCAGCCTGCTCGTCAACGGGCCGATGCGGTTCCCGGCGAAGAAGGTGTGGTTCGACGCCGAGGCGCGCCTTGAGGCCTCGGCCGCGTCCGGCCTTGACGCGGAGCTGCTCTCCCCGTTTCCCGCGCTGCTCAACTACCGCGTGCCCGGCCCGCTCGGCCGTGACCTGTGCCGGGTCACCAACGAGTACATCGCCGGGCTGGTCGCCTCGTTCCCGATGAGGTTCTACGGGCTCGGCACCATCCCGCTGCAGGACCCCGAGCTCGGCGCGGCTGAGCTGACCGAGCTCGCCAAGCTCGGCCTGGCCGGCGTGGAGATCGCCTCCAACATCAACGGGGCGTCGCTGCACGACCCGCAGTTCGACGGCTTCTGGGCGGAGGCGGAACGGCTTGGCACCGCGGTGTTCGTCCACGGCATGCCGGCGCCGACGGACCGGGTTCCTGGCCCGGCCGTCGCGACGTTCGGCGTCGGCGCCGAGGCGTCGCTCGGCGCGGCGGCGATCATCTCGGGCGGGGTGGCGGAGAAGTACCCCAACCTCAAGATCTCCTTCAGCCACGCCGGCGGCGGGTTCCCGCTGATCCTGACCCGCGCCCAGTGGTTCTGGGGCCGGACCTGGAACGAGGAGCCGCCGGTGCCCGAATCGGAGCGCCCGGAGGCCGCCCCGTGGTTCGCCGAGCACAGCCCGATCGAGCTGGCCCGCCGGTTCTACTACGACTCGCTGGTGTTCGACCGCCGCGCGATCAGGTACCTGGCCGACATGTTCGGTGCCGACCGGCTGCTCGTCGGCTCGGATTACCCCGCCATGACCCGGGAGCAGCCGATCGCGAAGACGCTGCGCTCGATGGGACTTTCGGCAGCAGAAGAGGACAACGTCCTATGGAGTAACTGCTTCCGATTCCTGGGTATCGACCCGCCAAAGTTATCCTCGTCAATGTGGGCACGACAGTGAGCAGCCTATCTACCTTCCTTGACCCGCTTGAGGACGACGACGGGGTCCCTCAGCCGTGGGCATCACCGGGCTCGGTCGCGCAGCGGCCGCCCCGGCTGCTGCTCACGCTGCTCGGCGACTACTGGTGGCAGCGGACCGAGCCGCTGCCGTCGGCCGCCATCGTCGCCCTGCTCGCCGAGTTCGGCGTCAGCGACTCGGCCGCCCGCGCCGCGCTGTCCAGGCTGACCCGTAACGGCCTGCTTGTGACGTCGCGGCACGGGCGGCGCACCTACGTCCAGCTGTCCGTCCGGGCCGCCGACGTGCTTGACGACGGCGGGCGGCGCATCTTCTCCTTCGGCAGGCGCCCCGCGCCGTGGGACGGGATGTGGTCGCTCGTCGCGTTCTCCATCCCCGAGGAGCACCGGGCGGCGCGGGACGAGCTGCGCAAGGCGCTGCGCTGGCTGGGCTTCGCCCCGCTGTACGACGGGCTGTGGGTGTCGCCGCGCGACCACGCGGGCGAGGTCATCGAGCGGCTCAAGGACCTGGGCATCACCACGGCCACCGCGTTCCGCGCCACGGCGCTGCCCTTGCCGGCCGGCGCGATGCCGCTCGGCGCGGCGCCGCTCGACATCCCGTCCCGCGCGTGGGACCTGAGCGGGCTGGCGGGCCGGTACGAGGAGTTCACCACGTTCGCCAGGCAGCTGCGCGACCAGACCGTGGCCGGCCAGGTCAGCGTGGCCGACGCGCTGGTCGCACGGACCCGGGTGATGAACGAGTGGCGGGCGTTCCCCGCCATGGACCCGGACCTGCCCGACGAGCTGCTCCCCGCGGCGTGGCCCCGCGCCACCGCCAGGGAACTGTTCATCGCCTGCTACGACCTGCTCGGCCCGCTGGCCACGCGCCGGGTCCGGCAGATCATCGCCCGCTACAGCCCGGACCTCGCGGTCCGGGCCAACTTCCACAACACCGAGCTGACCATGTCCGACACCGCAGAGGCCTGAGCGGCGGCGCGGGCGAGGGTCATGCGCAGGATGTGGCCTGCTGCGCCGTGATGTCGGGGTAGTTGAACGGGTTGGTCGGCGCGTTGTCGCCGGAGAACACCGCGGGCAGCCCGTTCGGCCAGGTGAAGGTCACCCGGGTCCAGTACCAGGTGCCCTTGCCCGACGCGCAGACCATCACCGGGTTGCTGAGCGTCACGCGCACCGCGACCGCGTGCAGCGTGCCCGCGGCGCAGTTCGGGTTGCAGTCGTCAATCTTCTCCGTCCCGGCGCCTGACGCCTGGGTGGAGGTCCACGCGGTCCAGGTCATCTTCCACAGCGCGGTGGTGCCGTCGCCGGACAGCCCGCAGCCCGACGCGCAGGCGGGCCGGAACACGTGGGTGCCGCGCACGTCGCCGCCCTCGGCGAGGAAGACCTCCGGGGCGGCCGGTGACGTCCCCCCGCCGGCCGCGGCCGGGCTGGCCGTCGTCGCGGCCGGGCTGGCCGGCGGGGTAGCCGGCTGAGCCGGGCTGGCGCTGGCCGGCGCCGAGACGGACGCGGAAGTCGCCGCGGCTGAGCTCGCCGCGGCCGAGGCGGTGGCCGTGCCGCCGCCCGTGGCCGAGGAGGACTTGCTCGTGCAGCCGGCCAGGGGGGCGAGCGCGAGCGGGAGGACGGCAAGGAGAGCGAGCCGGGCGGGAAGGGCGGAAAGGGAATGAGCACGCAACCGTAGCATGAGGTCACCAACCTGAATAGACGCTGAAAACCGACTCCTAGACGCCTAGCCTGGGCGACCGGTTGCCGTACCTGGCCGGGTGACCCCGCGCTGCTACGGGGCAGCCCGTCGGGAGCCCGCGGGCTCGACTTCCTGGACGCCGGCTCCCTAGCGCGACCTACCTTGACTCGGGCAAGGCCAGGGCCTGCGCCGCGAGGGTGGCGCGCTGCAGGGTCTCTCGCAGCGCCTGGCTGGTCTCGGCGGCCTGCTCGGCCAGGCCGGTGATCTCGGTGGTGGCATGCTTGTCCGCGGCCGTTCGCGCGACCAGGTCGAGGAACTTGTCATTGCGCGCCGCCGCCCGGTGGGCGGCCTCCCAGTCGCGCCGTGACGCCTCCGCGACCGCCACGTGCTCCGCGAGCGCCTCAAGCGCGAGCACCCGGGCCGTGGTGGCGTCACGGGCCACGGAGATCGCCCGGTTCTGCGAGAGCAGGACCGCGGTCGTCATGGGCCCCGCTTGACCTCCGGCGTAACTGACGGCCAGGTCAAGCAGCAGTGCGGTGATCTCGCGCAGCGCGACGGCGATGTCCCACTCGTGCTGGCGCAGTGCGCGTTCCTGGACGGTGCCGCGCAACTCGCGGTGGTACACCTGCGACGTCACGACGGTCGCGATCGCGCACTGAGCCCGGTACAGCAGAATCCCGCACTCACGTTCGAGCGCGAGCGGTGACACGACCTCGTCCTGGTGGCGGGTCTGGCGGACCGGCCCGACGTTGTATGCCAGCTGCGCCTTCACCATCCGGACGAGGCGGTCCCGCTTGGCAGGCCGCAAGCTGGGATTCGCCACGGGCTCTGGAGCACCGACATTGCGGACCATGGAGGCATTTTAGAGGTCAGCGTCGCCGGCGGGCCAGGCGGTGATGTCGGCGGGTTCAAGGCGCACGGCGCAGTGGTCGCCCGGCGCCAGGAGCAGCGCCGCGGTGGTGCGGACGCGCAGCTCGGGCGCCCCCGGCTCGCCGGTGCGCAGCCGGACGGTGAGGGTGGTCAGCGTGCCGATGTCGGCGATGTCGTCGATCACCGCCGGGTACGCGGTGCCGTGCCCGTTGGCGGCGGCGTCCGCCGCGGGACCAGGCAGGACCGTGACGTGGTCGGGACGGATGGTCCACAGCACCGCGGCGCCGGCGGGCAGGTCGCCGGTCGCCGCCTCGATCCGCAGCCCAGAACGGGGGCCGACAGCGATGCTGCCCGGCTCGGCGACCGTCCCGTGGATCAGGTTGGGGATGCCGAGCAGCCGCGCCACCTGCGGGGAGGCCGGCCGGCCGAACACCTCGGCGCGCGGCCCGGCCTGGAGCAGGCCACCGTCGCCGATGACGATGATCTCGTCCGCGAGCAGCGCCGCCTCCTCAGCGTCGTGCGTCACGATGATGGTGGACAGCCCGGCGTCGCGCTGCAGGCGGCGCAGTTCGCGGCGCAGCTCCTCGCGGACGGGGGCGTCGAGCGCGCTGAACGGCTCGTCGAGCAGGACGAGCCTGGGCTGGAAGGCGAGCGCGCGGGCGAGCGCGACCCGCTGCCGCTGGCCGCCGGACAGCTGCCCGGGCAGCCGCGCCTGCAGGCCGTCGAGGCGCAGCGTGCGCAGCCACCAGGCGGCCAGCGCCGGGTCGGCGCCGACTCCGAACAGCACCTGCTGCCAGACGGTGCGGCCGGGGAACATGGTGTGCCCCTGCGGCACGTAGCCGACCCGGCGCTCCTCGACCCGCACCGGGCCGACCTCGGCGCCGTTGAACTGGACACGGCCGGCCGAGGGGCCGAGGAACCCGGCGAGGGCGCGCAGCGCGATCGACTTGCCCGCGCCGGAGGGGCCGAGGATGGCGATCTTGTTGCTCGCCGACTGGTGCGCGAGCCGCAGCCGGAAGGTACCGACGATGAGGTCCAGGTCGAAGGAGACGGCGACCGGCTCGACCGGCGGCGGCGGGGCGGGCGGCGGCAGCACCAGGGGCCTGCGCAGCCGGGGCGCCAGCCGGACCTGGCTGAGGAGCAGCACGACCACGGCGACGCCGAGCGCCAGCGCGGTCGGCGCCTGGGTGTCGGGGATGCCGGTGGAGGAGAACTGCACGTAGGTGAAGACAGGCAGCGTGTACGGGTGGTAGGCGAGCAGCACGGTCGCGCCGTACTCGCCGATCGCGCGCAGCCAGGTCATCAGCATGCCGGTACGGATGCCTGGCAGGGCGACCCGCAGCGACACCAGCAGGAACCGGCTGGCCGGCCGGCGGCCGAGGGAGGCCGCGAGTTCCTCGAGCGCGGGGTCGACGCCCTCGAACGCCGTCCGCGCGGCGACGATGAGGAACGGGCCGGCGACGAAGGTCTGCGCGATGCACACGCCGACCACGGTGCCGGTGAGGTCGTCGTTGAAGAGGTTCCCGAGCCAGGTGTACGGGCCGACGATGTAGATGAGCAGCAGGCCGGCCATCACCGGCGGCAAGGCCAGCGGAAGCTGGACGAGCAGGCCGATGAGCCAGTTAAGCCGCCCACGGGAACGCGCCAGCCAGTACGCGAGCGGTATGCCGAGCAGGGTGACGATCGCGGTGGAGACCGTCGCGGTCGCCACCGAGGTCCACAGGGCCGACCACAGCCCCGGGCTGCCGAACCCCCGGTCGCCCGGTTGCGCCAGCCGGTACAGGAAGGCGACGACCGGGACCGCCAGGTACAGCGCGAGCAGCCCGCCCAGGTACGTGAGCGGGCTGCGTGACGCGCGGTATTTCACGTGATGAAACTTACCGAGTCAGGGCGAACGGTGACCGGCCACTCGCCGCTAACCGATCGCGCTCTGCACCGTGGACGGCACCCCGGTGCCGGTGACCTTCACCGGGCTGATCAGGTCGAAGCCGTCCCCCTTCAGCACCGTCTGCACGGCTGGGCTGAGCATGTAGGCGACGAACGCCTCGGCGCCCGCCTCGTTCGGCGCGCCCGCGAGGGTCGAGATCGTGTAAGTGGCCTTCAGGTCCGTCGTGCCGGTGAGCGGCACGGTCGGGATGTTGACGGGCACGGCCTCGGCGGTGTAGAAGAAGCCCGCGTCGAGCTGGCCCGACTGCAGCCGGGCGACCAGGGTCTCCTCGGGGAACACGTCGCCCTTGTCGTTCTCGATCGCCGTCAGCGCCGGCAGGTTCTGCGACTTGGCGGTGTCGGTCAGCGCCTCCGCGACCAGCTTGCCCTTGGGGTCGGTGGCCGGGTCGGTGAAGCCGAGCTTGAGCCCGGGCGTGGTGATCGCCTTGTACCACGGCTCGGACTTGATGGTCGCGGCGAACTTGCTGTTCGCGTTGTAGCCGAGCACCACGTTGGACGAGGCGAAGCTGATGTAATACGAGACCCAGCTGCCGTTGGCAGCGCCCATCAGGGTCGCGGTCGCCTTCGGGCTGGCGCTGATGAACACGTCGCCCTTGTAGACCTTGCCCTTGACGTCGGTCACCAGCGCGGTGGAGCCCGCTCCCGCGCCGGTCACCGAGTAGCCGCTCGCGGTCTGGAAGGCCGGGCCGACCTGCTTCGTGATCAGGTTGACGAGCGAGCCCGCGTACAGCACGTCGACCGAGCCAGAGCCGGTGGCCGAGGACGACGGGGAGGCGGCGGCGGACGACGCGGCCGGAGACGACGCGGCGGTTGACGCCGGCGTGCTCGCGGCCGACGAGCTTGAGGACGAGCTGCAGGCCGCGGCGGTGAGGCCGAGGCACGCTATGCCGAGCGCGGCGGCTATCCGCCGTCGTGATGACCCGAATGTGAGCATGACCTTGACATTAGCTATTGCAACTTGCGCAACGCAATAAGACACGACATCGCTAGTCCGTACTGTGACCTGCCGTGCACCGCGCGCACCGGCCGCGGTAGCGAGCCGGTTACCCGCCGGTATCCTGGCCGACTTGTCCGCCGATACACAACGAATACCCTTGGTCATTGTGATGACGCCACAATGACCGGCCCGCCGGCCGGGCGGATGATGGCACCCAAACTGTGTTCACTGCCCGGGGAGGGTATTGCATGAAGACGCGAGCAGCGGTGCTCAGAGACGTCGGCAAGCCGTTCGAGATCGTGGAGCTTGACCTCGACGAGCCGAAGGCAAACGAGGTCCTCATCCGGTTCGTCGCCTCGGGCCTGTGCCACTCCGACGACCACCTGCGCACCGGCGACATCCCGGTCAGGTACCCGATCGTCGGCGGGCACGAGGGCGCGGGCATCGTGGAGCAGGTGGGACCGGGCGTCACCCGGCTGGCCGTCGGCGACCACGTGATCACCTCCTGGCTGCCCGTCTGCGGGCACTGCCGGTTCTGCTCCCGCGGCCAGACCAACCTGTGCGACCTGGGCCGTTTCCTGGTTGACAACTCCCTGCCGGACGGCACCTACCGCTACCACGAGGGCAGCACCGACTTCGGGCAGATGTGCCTGCTCGGCACGTTCTCGCAGTACGCCGTGGTATCGGAGTACTCGGCGATAAAGATCGAGGAAGACTTCCCGCTCGAGGTCGTCGCGCTGGTCGGCTGCGGCGTGCCCACCGGCGTCGGCACCGCGGTGAACGCGGGCGAGGTCCACCCCGGCGACACCACGATCGTCTACGGCATCGGCGGCATCGGCATCAACGCGGTGCAGGGCGCGGCCATCGCCGGGGCGCGCTACGTCATCGCGGTCGACCCGGTGGAGTTCAAGCGCAGCACCGCGCTCACCCTCGGCGCCACCCACGCGGTGGCCACCGCCGAGGAGGCGCACGAGCTGGCGTTCCAGCTGACCTACGGCGTCGGCGCGGACCAGGCACTCGTCACGGTGGGCGTGGTCACCGAGGAAGTCGTCTCGGCGGCCTTCTCCGCGATCCGCAAGCGCGGCATCGTCGTCGTGACCGCGATGGGCGGCGGGCTCGAAACTAAGGCGGTGCACGTCAACGCATTCGAGCTGACCGCGTTCGAGAAGCGGCTGCAGGGCGCGCTGTTCGGCCACGACAACCCGTTCGACGTCGTCCCGCGCATGCTCGAGCTGTACCGGGCGGGCAAGCTCAAGCTCGACGAGCTCATCACCAACCGCTACACCCTCGACCAGGTCAACCAGGGCTACGAGGACATGATGGCGGGCCGCAACATCCGCGGCGTCATCATCCACGAGCACTAAGGCGACGGCTTACGGCCGACGCGGAGCCCGCCCACGTTCTGGATCTCCACGATTGTCCAGAACGCGGGCGGGCTCTTACGTTCCCGTCGCTCGGCGCCCCCCGCCCGGGCCTTTGCGCGCTCCGCGCTTGTTGCTGTTATCAGTTCGGGTGTACCCAGCTCTACCTCGAAGACGGCACGTGGCTCCATCGTGGTGCCGGGTCGGCCGTGCCTAGCATGAGGCCGTGACCACGCGTGAACGTCGAACCCCGGTCAAGCCGGCTGGCCGCGCTGACCCGGCGGGGAACCAGCGCCTGACCGCGATGACCGGGGCGGTGCTGCTCGTGCTGTTCGTCGCCGAGTGCCTCACCCTGCTGCAGTTCGGGCGCCTGCTCACGCTGCACGTCTTCCTCGGGATGCTGCTGATCGGGCCGGTCGGCCTGAAGATCGGGTCCACGCTGTGGCGTTTCACCAGGTACTACACCGGCGCGGCGGCCTACGTGCGGCGGGGGCCGCCCGCTCCGCTGCAGCGGGTGACCGGGCCGTTCGTCATCCTGACCACCGTGGTCGTCCTGGGTTCCGGAGTCATGCTGGTCGTCGAGGGCAACGGCCCGGGCAGCTTCACCTGGAGCCAGCTGCACCATCTTGGGTTCCTGGCCTGGGCGCTCGTCATGCTGATCCACCTGTGCTCGTACGCACCCAAGCTGCCAGGCATGCTGTCGGGCAGCGCGGAGCACACCCGGCAGGTGCTGGCCGCCAGGCCCACGCGCTGGCTGCTGCTGTGCGGTTCCCTGGCCGCCGGCCTGGGGCTAGCGCTGGCGACCTATCACCTCGCCGCCCCGTGGGGCGGCTCGGGCAGCCTCATCCCGTGAGGGCAACGCCGTGAGCTTAGGCTGGGGGCATGTTCGAGGTGCCATCGCTTGAGGACGTACCCGAGGACTTGCGGGCCCGTATCAAGGAAGTCGCGGAGAAGTCCGGCTTCGTCCCTAACATCTTCCTCACCCTGGCCCGGCGTCCCGCCGAGTGGCGGGCGTTCTTCGCCTACCACGATGCGCTGATGGACAAGGAGACACCCGCGCTCACCAAGGGCGACCGGGAGCTGATCGTGGTGGCCACCAGCGCGGAGAACCACTGCCTGTACTGCGTCGTGGCCCATGGCGCGATCGCCCGCATCCGGACCCGCAATCCCCGGATCGCCGATCAGGTGGCCACCGACTGGCGGAACGCCGAACTGGACGACCGCCAGCGTGCCGTCCTTGACGTCGCCGTCAAGCTCGCGGTCGAGCCGTGGACGGTCACCGATGAGATCCTCGGCTCGCTGCGCGCCCACGGCCTGACCGATGATGACATCTGGGACGTCGGCGCGATCGCTGCGTTCTTCGCCATGTCCAACCGGCTGTCGCACCTGACTAAGACCATGCCGAACGACGAGTTCTACCTGATGGGCCGCGTGCCCCGGACGCCGTCCGCGCCCGCGTAAGTTCTGGCTGAATGGCTCGAACGCGAAGTCGGGCGCGGGGCGCGACGTGGTGGCGCGGAGCATCGCGCCCTCCCGGACGAGCAGCGAGCGCTCAAGCCGCAGCCGGTCGAGCGCCGTCGGGGCGGCGAGCAGCGACTGGCGCTCCGCTAGGTCGATGATCACCGCGGCGCCGACCACGTAGGAGAGCAGCAGCGGCTCGTCCGGCAGGTCGGCGACGTTCACCACGCCGCCGCCCCGGTCGGACAGCGCGTTGAGGTAGGCGCGGAACCCGTCCTGCACCCGGCGCGTCGTGAACGCGAGCGTCTCCCTGGCCGACGGCGCCGCCTCCCCGCCGGGAAGCTCCTCCTCGGTGAGCATCTCGACCTCGGCCTGCAAGTAGGGCAGCGAGTCGTCCACTCGCAGCAGCCGGAAGCGCTCGGTGCCCACGGTAGCCAGGTCGAACCGGCCGTCGGGGTGCGGCGCGATCTGCCGGACCTCGGCCACGCAGCCGACGTCATGCAGCGCGGTGACACCCTCCGTGCCCACCTCGCGGCCCTTACGGATCGCGATCACGCCGAACCGCCGGGGCTCGGGCTGCGCCTGCAGGTGCGCGGCGAGCAGCCGGTACCGCTCCTCGAAGATGTGCAGGGGCAAGCGCATGCCAGGGAACAGCACCGTCGACAGCGGGAACAGGGGCAGCAGCTCGCTCATATCGAGAAAAGTACATCCAGGGGCCACCCACGTCTCGCACGCACTGACCGTTATTTTCGTTGCCCGGCCGGCGCGGAGCCGTATGCGCTAGCACTAACGCGCCCTCCTGCGCGCCGGTGGTCCACATCAGAGATCCGGTTCACCAAGAACAGCAAGTTCCGGATACTGAAGAACGGCCGGCTACGCCTGCCGAAGGTCGGTGATGTCTCTGTGCGCTGGTCTCGTGACCTGCCTGCACCGCCGTCGAGCGTGACGGTGGTGTTGGATGCGTCGGGGCGGTTCTTTGCATCCTTCGCGGTCGAGATCGACTCGGAACCACTGCCGGAGACAACCCGGGTGTGCGGGATCGACCTCGGCCTCCGACACTTCGCGGTGCTTGACGACGGCACCAAAGTCTGCGCGCCCCAGTTCCTGCGCCGCGCAGAGAAGAAACTCAAGCATGCACAGCGGGAACTGTCTCGCAAGGGAGAAGGATCCAAGAACAGGGAGAAGGCCCGTATACGAACGGCCCGGCTGCACGCCAAAGTCACTGACGCACGCCGGGACTTTCACCACAAGCTTTCCACTGCGATCATCCGCGAGAACCAAGTGGTGACGGTGGAAGACCTGGCGGTGAACGGTCTGGCGCGAACGAAACTGGCGAAGTCGGTGTATGACGCAGGGTGGTCGTCATTCACCACGATGCTTGAGTACAAAGCGCGCCTGCATGGCAGGGAGTTCCGCCGGATAGGCCGGTTTGAGCCAACCAGCCAACTTTGCTCAGCCTGCGGAGCGAAGGACGGCCCGAAACCACTTCACATCCGAGTATGGACATGCGCGAGATGCGGCACGACTCACGATCGGGACGTGAACGCCGCCCGGAACATAGCCGCCCTGGGACGCAGGGAGGCTCGAAACGCCCGTGGAGGCAACATAAGACCAGGGCTTGTCCTGGCGGATGCCGACGAAGCGGGAAGCCGCAGAGGTGCCACATGAATCGGCACTGACTGAGCTCCTGACCTTTCTGCCAGGAGGTACGTCAATTGGTCCCGTCCACGCTCAACTTCTATTCGTTTGCTCATCATGGGTCCGACCCCATACGCTGCATACTCGCGGTTTGGGGCACGCGGAAAAGTCGCCGCTCGGGGATTGACAACCCTGGAACCCCAGGCAACGCGTCGATTTGCCCTCGTAACCGGGCTTAAAAGAGGCCGTCCCGTGCACGGACGGCGAAGGTGCGGTGGCACCGCGAGTTCACCCTTCTCGCCCGCACCTCCAAGGGATCAGTCACGAGGTCCCGAGGAGGACCACAGCGATGATCCGCACACCTATCGCCGGCCTGCGCGGCCATGTCGGCGAGACCGTCACCATCGCGGGCTGGGCGCAGGCACTGCGCTTGCAGCGCGCCATGCAGTTCATTATCGTCCGCGACCACACCGGTACCGCCCAGGTCACCCACCGGCGGGACGGCGGTGCGCTCGAGGCGGCGCTCGACGGGCTGACCACCGAGTCCGCCATCCGGGTGACCGGCCGGGTCAAGGCCAACCCGGTGGTCTCGCTCGGCGGGCTCGAGCTCCTACCCGACGAGCTCGTGGTCGAGAGCGCGGCGCAGGCACCGCTCCCCGTCGATTCCCGCACCGGCCCGGAGGGACGGCTCGACTGGCGGTTCCTCGACGTCAGGCGGCGGCCCGCCGCCCGCCTCGTGTTCGAGGTGCAGACCACGGCGGAGCGGGCGATGCGCGAGTTCGCCTACGCCGAGGGCTGCACGGAGATGCACACCCCCAAGCTGATGGGCACCGCGTCGGAGTCCGGCGCGGAGGTGTTCGAGGTCGGCTACTTCGGGCGCACGGCGTACCTCGCGCAGTCCCCGCAGTTCTACAAGCAGATGGCGATCGCGGCCGGCGTCGACCGGGTCTTCGAGGTCGGCCCGGTGTTCCGCGCCGAGCCGTCGTTCACGTCCCGGCACGCCACCGAGTTCACCGGCGTGGACGTGGAGCTGGCCTGGATCGCCTCCGTCGAGGACGTGATGAGCTTCGAGGAGCGGATGCTGGCGCACGTACTCGCCACGGTGGCCGCCGCGCACGGCGCCGCGATCGAGGAGCACTTCAAGACCGAGGTGACGGTGCCGCGGGTCCCGTTCCCGCGCCTCACCCTGGCCGAAGCCCATGCCATGATCGGAACGTGCGCGGGTGACTCCGGCCGCGCCGACCTGGACCCGGCGGGCGAGCGGGCGACCTCGGCGCGGATCATGCGGGACACCGGGAGCGAGTTCGCGTTCGTGACGGAGTACCCGGCGTCCGTTCGGCCGTTCTATCACCTGCGCCCGGCCGGGAAGCCGGAGCTGACCGCGAGCTTCGACCTGCTGTGGAAGGGACTCGAGGTCACCACCGGGGCCCAGCGCGAGCACCGCTACGACGTCCTGCTCGCGCAGGCCGCCGAGCAGGGGCTGAGTCCCGAGCCCATGGCCAGCTACCTGGACTGCTTCCGCTACGGTTGCCCGCCGCACGGCGGCTTCGGCCTCGGCCTCGGGCGCCTGCTCATGGCGATGCTCGGCCTGGAGTCGATCAGGGACGCCACGTTCCTGTTCCGCGGCCCCAACCGGCTCACGCCGTGAGGGGCCGAGCCCGCGCTCCGCGCTTCTTGCTGTTATCACGCCGCCGGGCAGGCAAACTGAAGATGGTGGACATTTGGGTACATCGGAGTGTGCCTAAATGTCCACCATCATGACCACGCCATCATTTCTTCAGGCTTCTTAACCGGTATGGGAGAGTGTCCGCGTGGGCGCGAACGTGGTCGGCTAGCCGCGGGCGACAGGACGCCGGCGGTCACCAGGGGCGTTTCTGGTGACCGCCGGCGCGTTTGCGGCCGGGTGCGGCGCCCGGCCGGGGCGCGCGGCCCGGTCAGGCCCTGGCCGTTGCCATGGATACGGCGCCAGGCCCGGCGCCGGATCACCGCAAGCCATGAAGCGGCCCGTACGCGGACATGATCATGTCGCGCATGCCTCTTTTGCGATCATTACGTACCGCGCCAACGCCATTTCGAATAACGCTTGAATCAACGTGGGAGCGAAGGGCCGCCTCGGCGCGCGCCGCGTGCGCTACGCTCTCGGCAGCCCGGGAATTCAATGACCAGCCGCTAAGTAAATAGCGCGCTAAGAGAGTTCATCCTGGCAGCAGCGACGGGCCGCTCACGGGTCCTGGTCAGCTGAGCACCTCACTCGGTTCACATTGAATGTTCTCATGCTGTCGCCGTTGCCTAAATCGGGCGTTTTCCGCATCAACATCGCGAAAAGCGGCCGAATGAATGGACATTGCTATTACCGCAGCAGTCGCCTTCATAGGTCAATCAACGAGAGGATGCCTCCATTGAACGTAAGAGGGCTCGCGCCCGTCCTTGCCGCCGCGGCGGTCGCCGCGCTCGCGGCGGCGGCCTGCTCAAGCAGCGCGCCGCCGGGCGCCGGCAGCACATCGGGCAGCACATCAGGCGCCACATCGGGCCGCACCGTCGACATCTACTCGAGCCTACCCATGCACGGCTCCTCGAGCGCGCAGAGCATCGCGATGGTTAACGGCATCAAGCTGGCGCTGTCCCAGGCGCACGGCAAGGCCGGCGACTTCACCGTCAAGTACACCGGACTCGACGACTCGACCGCCGCCGCGGGCAAGTGGAACCCGGCCCAGACCGCCGCCAACGCGCGCGAGGCCGCCACCGACCCGATGGCCGTGTACTACATCGGCGAGTTCAACTCCGGCGCGTCTGAGGTGTCGATCCCGATACTGAGCCGGGCAGGCCTCGCCCAGGTGTCCCCGGCCAACACCTACGCCGGCCTGACCACGAACCTGCCGGGCAGCACGTCGGGCGAGCCGAAGAAGTACTACCCGGAAGGGACGCGTAACTACCTGCGGATCGTCCCCATCGACTCCATCCAGGCGGCGTCCGACCTGATGGCGATGAAGCAGGCGGGCTGCACCAAGGTCGCGGTCGCCAACGACAGGGAGGCCTACGGTACGGGCCTGGCGACGCTGCTCGAACTTGAGAAGGGCATGTACGGGGTCACCATCGCGTCCAACACGGGGATCGACCCGACGGCGGCCAACTTCCGCGGCTACGCCTCGACGGTCGCCGCCGAGGGCGCGAACTGCTTCTTCTTCGCCGGCGTGGTGTCCAACGGCGCCGTCCGGGTCACCAAGGACGTCAACGCCGCCCTGCCGGCCGCGAAGATATTCGGCGGCGACGGCGTGTGCAACAGTTCCTTCACTCAGGCGTCGGCGGGCGGCCTGCCCGCCTCGGTCGACAAGCTGATCGAGTGCACGGTCGCGACCCGGGACCTGAACGCTTACCCGGGCGGCAAGCAGTTCCTCAAGCAGTACAAGGCCGCGTACGGCGTATCCGATCCCGACCCGTACGCCATCTACGGCTACGCGGCGATGGAGCTCGGGCTGCACGCGATCGCGTCACTCGGCGGAGGAGGCGACAACAAGGCGAACGTGCTCAAGGCGCTGTTCGCCATCAAGAGCACCGAGTCGGTGCTCGGCGCCTTCGGGTTCAACAAGGACGGGGACACCACGCTCAAGTCCTACGGCCTGTACAAGGTCGGCGCCAGCGGCGCCCCGGTCTACTTCGAGACGCTGACCCCGGCCAAGGCCGTCAGCTGAGTTGAGCACCGCGCAAGGCCCGTCACGGCGGCCGGGCTTCCCGGCCGCCGCGCGAGCGGTCTCGGCTCAGGCGCCGGCGGCGGTGAGGACGATGATCAGGGCGTCGCTCACCTCCTCCGGGCGGCCCTCGAGGAGCGCGACGCAGCCGGCGGTCAGCGGCCCGGCGCCGCGCCGGTCGCGCTCGGCGGTGATCCGCAGCCGCGGCGTTACGCTCACCGGTTCAGTGTCCTTCCGGTCGCGTGCCGCGGCTAGCCTGCCGTCACCGTCGGCTCGTGCCGCACCGGGAAGTTCACCGAGCTGGCGATGAAGCACTTCTCGCTGGCCTCCTCGTGCAGTTTCCGCGCGGCCTCGGCCATGCCGGGCTCCGCGACCGTGACGCACGGCCGGAGCACCACCTCGGTGAAGTGGCCGCCGCCGTCCGCCGTCTCCGCCATCAGGCCGTACGGCGCGTCCGCGTAGCCGGTCACCACGACGCCGGCCGTCGCGCACACATGCAGGTAGGAGAGCATGTGGCACTGGGAAAGCGCGGCGACCAGCTCAAGCTCGGGGTTCCACCGCGTCTTGTCGCCGCGGAACGTAGGGTCGGAGCTGCCCGCGAGCTCCGGGCGGCCGTCCGCGACCGTCACGTGGTCCCGGCCGTAGTCGCGGTACCCGCTGGTGCCGCTGCCCCGGTTGCCCGTCCAGGTCGTGGTCAGGTCGTAGCGGTGCGTCCGCCGCACGTCCATAGCCATCCTCTCGGCCGGGCCGCGCCGCGGTGCCGGCGCGCCATCGCGATCATCCCATCATGAGCCGCCGACGTTCAGCCGGGCTGGCGCTTGCCGCCGATCAGCGGGAGCAGCGGGCGGACCGTGCGGCGGGCGAGGCAGCCCTGCCAGACCCCGAGGCTGTAGGCGGCGTCGTCGAGCAGCCGGGCGGCGACGTAGCGCGCCGGGTCGAGCGGTGGCCTCCGGTCGGCCCAGTCGAGCAGCGGCGGGAGCAGGATCAGCGCCGCGACCGGGGCACGCAACTGCCTGACGGCAAGCGCGGCTGGGATCGCCGCCGGCCACCAGGTCCGCGACAGGGCGCTGCCGAGCGGCCGGGCGGCGGCGATCGTCCCGCCGCCGGCCAGCCGGGCCGCCAGCCGCCACGCGGCGGCTTCGGCCGGCAGGCCCGGGCCGCGGCGCTCAGCCGGCAGGCCCAGGCCACGGCACTTCTTGCTGTTATCCGCTAGTGGTTGATCTTTCGGATTATCGTGTGCATTTGATGGCCGGAATCCGCTATTAACTGCACACGATGATGCCGAGACAGCCGCCGCGGGGACGGGCCAGCGCTCGCCGGTGACGCGGGACAGGCGGCGGGCGAGCAGGGCGGTCGCGGCGGCGGTGAGCGTGGCGGCCGCGGCCGGGCGCCGGGCGAGCGCGGCGGTCCACGCGCCGGCCGTCCACCAAGACGCGTACAGGGGGCGGACCACGCCCGGATGCAACTGCTCGAGCGCGGCGGCGGACGTGCCGTAGTCGGCGCGGCGGGCGAACCAGGCGCGGAAGGTGACCCGGTGGTCGTGGCCCATGACCGCGCCCGGCTCGTAGCGGACCCGCCAGCCGGCCGCGGCCATCCGCCAGACGAAGTCGACGTCCTCGCCGACGTGCATGCCGGGCCTGAACCCGTCGCCCGCGGCGGCCCTGCGCACCACGAGGGCGGCCCCGGGCACGTAGGGGACGCGGGCGCCGGGGCGGACGACCGACGGCCGGGCACCCATGTCCAGGGTGGAGCTCGCGCCCTCGTACCTGGCCAGCCAGCCGCTGCCCGCCTGGTGCGGCACGATGCGGGGCGCCACCGCGCCGACGGCCGGATCGGCGAAGTGCGGCAGCAGGCCGTCCAGCCAGCCGGGCGCGGGCACGCAGTCGGAGTCGAGGAACGCGACGAGTTCCGTGCCCGCCGCCGCGAGGCCGGTGTTGCGCGCGGCGCCGGGTCCGCCGTTGACCCGGCGGTGGATGACGTCCGCGCCGTGAGACGCCGTGATGCGCTTGATCGCGGCCGGGTCAGCGGACGCGTCGTCGACCACGATCACCCGCGGCAGGTCGTGCGGGCCGGCGTCGCGCAGGCCAGCGTCGCGCAGCGCGGCCAGGCAGCGGTCGAGTTCCGTGTGCCGGTCGCGGACTGGGATCACCACGGTGACGTCAGCGGCCGTCGCGGACGCGGCCACGCCGGCAACGTTCGGATGCGCGATGCCCGCGTCGAGCAGGCGGCGGGCCAGCGAGCGGGAGCCCACCCGGTCCGGCACCGGCGCCCCGGCGAACCAGGACGCCACCTGCCGGGAGCCGGCCGCCGTCAGCCGCAGCACCCGGACCGGCGACCCGCCGACGAGCACGGTCCCGCCCGCGACCAGCCGCGCGCCGGGATCGGCCACCAGGCGCAGGCCCGCCGGGGCGAGGTCCTGGTCCCCCGGCTGGTCGGGCCGCACGGCCGGCCGCTTCGCCGGGATCGCGCTCAACGCCGCAGGTCGCCGGCTAGCAGCAGCCTGACGAGGAGTCAGGCCCGGCGGAGAAGCCCGCCAGTGGGCTCTCGTCGCAGTCGTGCGACGGCGGGCGCCGCGGCGCGATCGTCACCGGAACGGCACCGCCAGCGCGAGCGCGCGGCCGCGAGGGTGCGGTGCGGTGCGAGTGGTCGACCGACGGGCGCGGGGCAGCAACCGGTGAGGAAGACACCGCAGCAAGCGCGGTCTCGCCGTAGCCCTGGACGCATTCGGGGTCCGGGCCGTCGAGCGGCAGGCCGGTGAAGAACTTCGCCGCCATGCAGCCGCCGCGGCAGGAGTCGTAGAAACCGCACGACTTGCACGCGCCGCCCGTGTCCGGCTTGCGCAGGTCAGCGAACAGCGACGACGTCTTCCACACGCCCTCGAACCCGCCGGCGTCCCGCACGTTCCCCGCGAGGAAGTTCTCGTGGATGGCGAACGGGCACGCGTACACGTCGCCCACCGGGTCGATCAGGCAGACCACGCGGCCGGCGCCGCACAGGTTCAGCCCGGGCAGGGCACCGCCGAACGCCGACAGGTGGAAGAAGGAGTCGCCGGTCAGCACCTGCTCGCCGTGCGCCACCAGCCAGTCGTACAGTTCCTTCTGCTGCGCGGGCAGCGGGTGCAACTCGTCCCACACGTCGGCGCCGCGCCCGGATGGCCGCAGCCGGGTCAGCCGCAGCTGCGCGCCGAACTCATCGGCGAGTGCCTTGAACGCGTCGATCTGCGGGATGTTCTGCCGCGTCATCACCACCGACAGCTTGAAGCCGGTGAACCCCGCGTCGCGCAGGTTGCCCATCGCGCGCATGGCGGTGTCGAACGACCCGGGCCCACGGACCGCGTCGTTCACCTCGCGGGTCGCGCCGTCGAGTGAGATCTGCACGTCCACGTAGTCGGAGGCGGCCAGCCGCGCCGCCGCCGCGGCGTCCAGCTTCACGCCGTTAGTGGAGAACTTCACCCCCACGTGGTGCGCGGTCGCGTAATCGACGAGCTCCCAGAAGTCGGGACGGACCGTGGGCTCGCCGCCGCCGATGTTGACGTAGAACACCTGCATGCGCTCGAGGGTGTCGATGACCGCCTTGCACTCGGCGGTGCTCAGCTCGCGCGGGTCACGGCGCCCGGACGACGACAGGCAGTGCACGCAAGACAGGTTGCAGGCGTAAGTGAGCTCCCAGGTCAGGCAGATCGGCGCGTCGAGGCCGAGCTGGAACAGGTCGGTGAGCTTACCTGGAGAGGTCGCACCGCCGGATGCGGCCAGGTCAGGTGCGAGAGTCATGCGCGCTCCGTTCGGTGATCATCCTTGAGTCAGCGAGGGCGCCGAGCGCGCGGGCGTACGCGGGAAGCTCCGCCTCCGTCACGCCGCAGGCCTCGCACGCCGACCGGGCGCTGGGGTGGTCGGCCAGCGACCTGACCACCGCGAGCACGGTCTGGTTCTTGAGGAACGACAGCCGCCTGGTGCCGAAGTGGTACAGCAGCGCCCCGAACGGCTCGGGCCGCATCGACACCCGCGGGTCGACCTGCCAGGCGCGGTCGAGATCGAAGGAAGCTGGTCCGGCCGCGGTCGCGCTCAACAGCTCGGGCCTAGTAGACGCCGCACATGCCGTCGATCGAGACCTCCTCGACGAGGAGCTCGTCGCTGGCCAGGGCTTCGGTCTCCGTCTCGTGCCCAGTGCTGGAGACTTCAGGCATTGGATCCTCCGCGCATGAGTGGCACCAGGTGCCAGGAACTGTTGAGTGGAGCCTAAACGGCACCACGTGCCAAAATCAAGGACCTCACGCATTGTCACCACTTGTCATACCCGCGCTGACATAGACTTAAGTTTCCCCGAGGATGGTGATGTCAGTGCCGACAACGGCGTCGCGGCCCGGGTCGGCGGTCCGCAGCCTCGCCGGCCACGGCGCAGGCAGCGGGCATCCCGGCCGGCGACGGATAACCTCGCGCGAGGAGCTCGAGCAGACGGCGTTCGCCCTGTTCGCCGCGCAGGGGTTCGAGGCGACCACCGTGGACGAGATCGCGGCGGCGGCGGGCATCGGGCGGCGTACGTTCTTCCGTTACTTCCCGTCCAAGAACGACATCCCGTGGGGCGCGTTCGAGGACGAGCTCGACCGGATGCGGGTCCGGCTCAAGGCGTGCCCGCCTGAGGTACCGCTGATGGACGTGATCAGGATCGCGCTCATCGACTTCAACCGGGTCGCGCCCGCGCAGGTGCCGCTGCACCGGCGCCGCATGGAGCTGATCCTGCGGGTGCCGGCGCTGTTCGCGCACTCCACGCTGCGGTTCACCGCCTGGCGGGAGGTGGTCGCCGAGTTCGTCGCCGACCGCACCGGGCGACGCCCGGAGGAACTGGCGCCGCAGGCGATCGCGCACGCGGTGCTCGGCGTCTCCGTCGCCGCCTACGAGCACTGGCTCGACCACCCGGCCGCCGACCTCGGCGTATTGCTCAACGACGCGATGCTCCAGCTCAGCCGCGCGTTCCAGGCGGACGTGGGCTAGGCACGGCGCGCCGCCGTCCGCCCGCCGACCACCATCGTCACCCAGAACGGGGGCAGCTGATCCCGTTCCGTGCCTTCTGGTTTGTCCCGGCTTGGTGGCGATCGAACCGGGCGACGCCCCGGCCCGTTGCTCTCAGTGAGTTGTTAATGACAAGAAGAGAGCGACGAGGTGCCGGCCCGATGAGCGCGACGCACGACGATGACGGTGACCGCGCTGCGTACGCGGAAGACGGAGGCCTCACCGCGTGCGCGCGACACGCCCGCCCCCCGCGGGACTCCGGCGGCGCGGGGAGCGCAGACGCGGCCCGCGCCCGGCTCGCGGGCCTGCAGCATGGTGCCGCCGAGGCTTATGCGGCGATCGCGGCGGCCGACGAGGCGCTGCGCGCCGCCGCCAGGCACCGAGTGACCAGCGAGCGGGCGCTGCGGCTCGCCGCCGGGCGTCACGCCGCTGCCGCGCGGGCCGTGGCCGCGCACACGCGGGCCAGGCCGGGCCCGTTCGCCCAGTTGGCCACCTGGTTCCGCGCAGGAAGGGAGTGGCGGCGGCGGCAGCCCGCGCTCGATGCGGCACTGGCCGGCGCGGAGCGGCAGCTGACCGTGGCCCGGCAGGCGCTGTCCGCGGCCAAGGACGACTTCACTGCCCGGGTCGCCAGCCGGGCGGCGGCCGCCGCGACGCTGCGCGGTTTGACCGCGGAGTGCGAAGCCGTGCGGGCCCAGATCGCCGCGCTCGACGGCGTGCGGGAACGGTGATGACCGCTCCCGATGGGCGTTCCGGTGAGCGGGACGGTTTGCTGCACGGGGAGAATCGCCGGCCTAATGTGACCTTCATTACAGTAGACGCGAGTCGCTGAACTGGGGGACGCCAATGCCTGCCCGCACATGCGACAGCCAGGACGGCCAGCCGGTCATCTGCTACCGCCGGGCCGATTACGTGCTTCGGCTCGTCTTCCATGGCCTGCGCGTCTTTGCCACCGGCGCGCTGTTTTACCCGTTGTGCGGCAGCGGCATGGTGCCGCCGATCACCTGGCACCGGCCCGTGTGGTGGGTGAGCGAGGCGCGCCGCGGACTGGAGCTCCTTGACTCCGCGCGCCGGCCGGGCTCCGGTTTTCCCGAGTGAGCACGCCGGCCGGCTAGGGCTGGTGCGAGAATGACCGTGTGCTTGACCACGTGGGCTTCCAGTGTGCGGACCTGGCCGCGAGCGCGGCCTTCTACGACGTGACGCTCGAGCCGCTCGGCGGGCAGCGCATCATGGACTTCGGCGTCGCGATCGGCTACGGGGTGCCGGACCGGCCGGACTTCTGGATCAGCGCGCAGGAGACGGGTGACGGCTTCCGTGAGTCGCACATCTCGTTCACCGCGCCGACCCGGGCGGCCGTGCGGGCCTTCTTCGACGCGGCGGTGGCGGCCGGCGCCGCGGTGCTGCACGAGCCCCGGCTCTGGCCGGAGTATCACGAGACGTACTACGGCGCGTTCGTCCGCGACCCGGACGGCAACAACGTCGAGGCGGTCTGCCACCTGCCCGAGTTACCAGTCCGCTCGACGGCGGGCGTGCGCTGGCCGAGCAGTGGGGTCACGCGAGCACCTGGACGGTGGACAGGGTTGGGTCAGCCGCGTACGCGACGCGGCCGCCGTCGGCGAGCGTGGCCTGGAGCGCATGAAGCGCGGCGGCGGAGATCACCTCTCCGGGCGCGAGGACGGGGACGCCCGGCGGGTACGGCGCGATCAGCTCAGCGCTCACCCGGCCGATGGCGGCGGCCGCGGTCACGGTCTCGTGGCGGGCGAAGAACGCGCTGCGAGGGTCGGTCGCGGTGACCGGCTCGACGGTCCACGCGGCGGCCGTAACGGTCTCGCGCGGTGCGCCCCGGTGCTTGGCGATCGCCGCCACCAGGGTGTCGACCAGGCGGGCCACGGAGGACTCATCGTCGGAGACCGTCACCATGGGGACCAGGACGTCACGGTCGGCCATTTCCAGTGGCATGCCCGCGGCGAGCAGCTCCGCCTCGACGGCATGCCCGTGCGCGCCCGTGCCGGCGAGCAGCACCACCAGCTTGGCCGGGTCGACGTGCAGCGGCCCGTCCGGGTGCCCGTCCGGGCGGCCGTCCATGACGGCGAGCCCGGGGACGGCGGCGAGCCGCTCGCGGGCGGTGCGCACCAGGTCGACGAGCCGGCCAACCAGGCTGGCCCCGTGGTGCTGCAGCAGCGCCCGGGCGGCGTCCGTGCTGGCGAGGATCGCCCCGGCCGGGCTGGTGGTGTGGGTGGCGTCGAAGCCGCGCTCGAGCCGGCCGGGGTCGAGCAGGCCGCCGGACCGCCGCGTGCGGGCCAGCAGCAGCGCGCCCTGACTCCACGCGGGCAGCGTCTTGTGCGCGCTGGTGATGAGGGCGTCCGCCCCGAGAGCGAGCGCGTGCGGCGGCACCGCCGGGGAGAAACCGAAATGGGCCGCCCAGGCGGCGTCCACGACGAGAGGCACGCCGGCCGCGTGCGCGGCCGCCGCCTGGGCCGCGACGTCGGAGCGGGTGCCGGTGTACGACGGGTCGCCGAGCACCACGCCGCACGCGCCGGGGTGCGCGGCGAGCGCGGCCTCGACGGCGGCCACGGGCACGGCACCGGGCAACCCGGTGACGGCGTCGATCTCCGGCCGGACCCACACGGGCCGCAGTCCGGCCATGACGAGGCCGAGCAGCAGCGAGCGATGGAGGGTCCGGGTGATGACGACGTCCTGCCCCGGCCTGCCGAGGGCGAGCACGGCCGCCTGATTGGCGTGCGTCGCGCCGGCGACCGACAGCCGGCACCAGTCCACGCCCCAGGCGGCCGCCGCCCGCTGCTCGGCCCGCGCTAGCAGCTCGCCATCCTGCTTCATCGTGTCAAGGCCCGCGTAAAGCGGCACGTCACCGCGCACCACGTCGCCCACCAGGTGGGTGCGCTGCTTGTGGCCGGGGATCGTGAACGGCGTCATGGTGCCCGCACCGACAGCGGCCCCGAACCGCAGCCAGCGGTCAAGCAGAGGCGCGTCATCCGCCAGGCCAAGCGGGTCCCGGGGATCGTAAGCGTCGCGCGTCACGAGCGAGTCAGTCAGGCAGCACGGTGCCGGTGAGCTTCGCACAGGCGGCGAGCAGGGCTTCCTGCAGCCCGGTGTCGGCGGCGGCCGGGTTGGCTCGCAGATCACGGCGCCATTTGAAATAGCGGCCGGTGACATCGGCATCCGCATCGTCGCTCGTGGCCAGCCAGACCTGGGTTTCCGCGCCGACGGGAAGCTCGTCCGTCGCACCCTGGCCGCCCAGCTTGGTCTTGATCCAGCCCGGGTCAACCGCGTTGCTGCGGAGCCACGGGTAGCGCCGCGCGACGGCGAACGCCAGCAGCACGTCGTAGAGCTTGGAGTCGCAGTAGGCCTGCATGCCGTTCCAGGCCCGGCGCTCCCACTGCAGGTCATCGAGGTGCACCTGGCCGGCTGCCTCCAGGCCGGACGTGAGGTACACCAGCCGCGGCGGCAGCGGCATCAGGGCCGTGAGCAGATAGGGCCCGAGCACGTTGACCGCGAAGATCCGCTCAAAGCCATCGGCCGTTGAATGCCGCGCGGCCGCGCTCCCGACGCCCGCGTTGTGGATCACCGTGTCGTACGGGCCGAGCGCGCTGGCCGACTCGGCCGCCAGCCGTATGCCGGCGACGACCGACAAGTCGCCGACAGCGACGCCGGCCGCCCCGGGCACCGCCACGGCGGCGTCTTCCGCACGGCCGTGATCGCGGGCGTGCAGCACCACCCGGTGCCCGCCCTTCACCAGCTGCCGCGCGGTCTCCTGGCCGATCCCGTCCGATGATCCCGTCACGAAAACGCTCGCCATGCCCCGTACGCTACCGGCAAGCCCCAGCCCCGGTGCCGCCGGTGCCGCTATCAACCTAATGGGGGCAGTGTCGTGTCTGGTGGGTTCAGGTGGTGTCGTACCTGGTGGGGGCGGTGACGTGGATGCGGCCGCTTGGCAGGGTCCAGCGGGTGACGCCGGGGGCGAGCTGCTCGACGGTCCAGTCGGCATCGCGGGGGCCGATCTGGAGGAGATGCTGCCCAGCGGGAAGGCAACGGTGTTCGGCAGCCGAGTGGGCTGGGCCCTGACCTACATGTCGCAAGCTGGCCTGGTGACTCGACCCAAGCGGGGCTTGTACGTCATAACCGAGCGCGGCAGGCATGTCTTGAGCACCCACCCCGGGCGAGTGGACAACAAGGTCCTCGAACAGTTCCCTGAATTCTTGGAGTTCAGAAGCCGTCGCAGCGAGAAGGGCGAGCCGGTCGGTACTCACGGCGAGCCACAGGCCCCGAGCGTCGCGTCTCTATCTCCGACCGAAGCGATCACGCGGCTGGTCTCAGACGCTGACGACGCTGTCGCGGCGGAGCTGCTCGACCGCGTGCTCGCTCAACCCCCGGCCTTCCTGGAGCGGCTGTTTACCAGCATGGCAACTGCATTCCCCGGATCGCGCGGTATACCCGCGACCGCTTACCTGGCCCCGCCGACGCAGTGTGAGACGCCGGGTACCGTGCCGGGCACGCTGCCGGCGTCGTCCGGCTGAGCAGGGCGAACGACGCCTGCACGCAAAGGTACGCCGACCTCAGATGATGAGCCACGCCACGTTCCGTGACAGCAGCGCGCCCTCGATCACGGGCAGAGCAATCTCCCTATCGCCGAATATTCTCGCTTACGAGGATGGCCAGCTTGATGGTTGAGATACGCGCAGATCGTCTATTCGGGGGCGCCGTCCAGCGAGCCGGTGTCCTCACGGCAGGAGATCCGCTCAGCGGGGTGTCCTGTGCCGAACACCGCCGCCTACTGGAACATGTTCTAGTTCTGAATTAATGTCGGGGCATGCCCCGAATCGACGTACCTGATGGCCGGGACCCGCTTCTGTACCTGTGGGGCGGCACTGGTAACAAACTCACCGGGCCGGCGGCCGCCTTCAGCGATGCGGTCTACCGGAAAGCCACGCTGCCCCTGCGCGAGTTCGAGGCCGCCCGCATCACAATCGCCCGTGTCAACGACTGCAGCATCTGCCTCGGCTTGCGGCCCGAGGCTGATCCGGGCCAGGCATTCTATGACTCGGTGCTGGGCGACGGCGCGGGGCTGGCCGAGCGGGAGGCGCTGGCCGCGGAGTTCGCTCAGCGGTTCGCGGTTGACCACCTCGGCATGGACGACGCCTTGTGGGAGCGCCTGCGCGCTGCCTTCAGCGACGATGAGCTGGTCCAGCTGGGGTTGTGCGTGGGTTCGTGGCTGGCGTTCGGACGGCTCAACCGGGTCTTCGGCGTCGATGGGTCCTGCCGGGTCCCGCTGGCCCCGCACGGGCCGGATCGCCTTCACCGCGTCCCGCGTGTGTAACCGGCTGACCCGGCCGGAGTGAACCGCAGGCGGCGTGATCTTGCCGGCTGCGGGCCTGCGAAGACCCGCCGCTCCTGGACAGCAGTCCGCGCGAGAGAGGAAAAGTCAATGAAGACCAAGGCAGCGGTGCTTTGGGGCCTGAACGAGAAGTGGCAGGTCGAAGAGGTTGAGCTCGACGCGCCGAAGGAGAGCGAGGTCCTGGTCAAGCTGACCGCGAGCGGACTGTGCCACTCCGACGAGCACCTGGTCACCGGGGACATCCCGATGCCGTTCCCCGTGGTGGGCGGCCACGAGGGCGCTGGCGTAGTGGTCGGCGCGGGCGCCGGCGTGACGCACGTCGCCGAGGGCGATTCCGTGGTCCTCAGCTTCCTGCCGTCCTGCGGCCGGTGCTCGTACTGCGCCCGCGGCATGCAGAACCTGTGCGATCTCGGCGCCTTCCTCATCAACGGCCCGCAGCTTGACGGCACCTACCGGTTCCATGCCCGCGGCGAGGGGCTCGGCCAGATGTGCCTGCTCGGCACCTTCTCCGAGTACACGGTCGTCCCGGCGGCGTCGGTCGTGAAGGTGGACGACGGCACGGCGCTGGACAAGGCCGCGCTGGTCGGATGCGGCGTCGCGACCGGCTACGGAAGCGCCGTGCGTACCGCCGAGGTCAGGGCGGGCGAGACGGTCGTGGTCATGGGCATCGGCGGCATCGGGATCAACGCCGTCCAGGGCGCCAGGATCGCGGGGGCGCGGAACATCATCGCGATCGACCCGGTGCAGTTCAAGCGCGACAAGGCCATGGAGTTCGGCGCCACGCACACCGCGGCCACGATCATGGAAGCGGGCATGCTGGTGGCGGAACTGACCCGTAACCAGATGGCCGACTCCTTCATCATCACCACCGACATCGCCGAGGCCGGCTACATCGGGCCCGCGCTCGACATGGTCGCCAAGCGCGGAAAGGTCGTCGTCACGGCGGTCGCCCACCCGGACGGTGAACAAATGAGCGGTTCCCTGTTCATGCTCACCATGATGGAGAAGCAGATCCGGGGCTCGCTGTACGGCTCCTCCAACGCCCAGCACGACATTCCCCGGATGCTGGACCTTTACAACAAGGGGCAACTCAAGCTTGACGAGCTGATCACCAGGGAGTATGCCCTGGAAAACATCAACCAGGGCTACGAGGACATGCGCAACGGCCTCAACATCCGCGGGCTGATCCGCTACTGAGCCGGACCGATGACGCTTGGTTCCGGGAACGGCAGATTGCCCCTTCCGCGGCCGGCCGCGGAAGGGGTGAACGTGATGCGGATTCGGTCGTAGGCGCGGGTAAAGGTGGCTGGCACGATCCGCGGCTCGCCGGGGCAGGCCAGCTCCCAGTCCGGCATCCGCCGCAGCAGTTCCTCGAACATGACGCGGATCTCGAGCCGGGCCAGGTGCGCGCCAAGGCACAGGTGGGTCCCCGCGCCGAAAGCGAGGTGGCGGTTGGGCGGCCTGGTCACGTCGAACACGTCCGGGTCGGGAAACGCACGCGGGTCCCGGTTGGCCGCCGCGTACAGCAGCAGGACCTCGTCGCCGGCCCGGATCCGCTGACCGTGCCGCTCGTGGTCGGCGGTCGCCGTGCGGCGCATGTTCAGGATCGGGGACACCCAGCGGATGAACTCCTCGACCGCGGTCGTGGCGAGCAGCCCGGGACGCTCGGCCAGGAGCCGGCGCTGGTCTGGCTGGAGGGCCAGCTCGCGGATCATCGAGCCGATGACCGTCCGCGTGGTCTCCGCGCCGCCGTCCAGCACGAGGATCGTCTCTTCCAGGATGTGCCTGACGTCCCAGCCCGGAGCACTGGCCCAGACCGAGATGAGGTCGTCCCGCGGTTCGGCCCGCCGCGCCTGGATCAGCTCAGTAGTCGTCTCCGCGAACTCCCGCATCACGGGCGGGATGCCTGGATGCAGGACGTGCGGCGGGCCCGCCGGCGAGGTCTGCCCGGAAAGCACCATGGTCTGCTCAGACCAGCAGCGGACGCGCTCCCACAGCTCGCGCGGGTAGCCGAGCAGGTCACTGATCATGATCGCGGGCAGCCGGGAGGCGATCGCCTCGACGGCCTCGCACTGCCCGAGCGGCGCGACCGCGTCGAGGATCCCGGTGACGATACCGCGCACGTGGTCCTGGTGGCCGCGCACGGCCCGCGGTGTGAACCTGCGGGACACCAGCCTGCGCTGCTCTTGGTGCCTCGGGTCGTCCAGGTTGATCATGGACATGTCCTCGCGCTGGTCGACAAGCGGGCGCGAGCCCTCGGACGAGGAGTAGCGCCCGGTGTCCTTCTCGGCGTCGAGGATGTCGTCGTAGCGCGAGATCACCCACAGCTTCTGTACGGGATCCCAGTAGACCGGGGCCTCGTCGCGCAGCCATCGGTAGGCCTGCCACGGGTCGACGTAGAACTCCGGGTCGAGCACGTTGATCGTGACACCAGCCATCCGGGCGCCCCTCGGGTCTGCGGAGCCGACGTCAATATTCTAGAACGTGTTACACCGGGCAGCGGGTGGCCTCACTGCCGGGGCGCACACTGGACCAGCGACCCGCAGCGGCGCCGATCACGGCCGCCGCCGCGGCCCGCCGGCAGCACCAGATGCAGATCCCCGAATCGAAGCGCGGCGCCCGGCACGCCGTCGTAACTAGTTCCGCATCGAGAGTTCAATGAGGCAGCCAAACCGTAATTTCAGCGACGGCCAGGTGCGAGCCGTGGCCGCTGCCCGCCTCGTATCTGGCTGGTAACGTCATGGGCACAACCGCATATACCGGGACACCGCTTGCCGGGGGGAATGCGTCCAACGGTCGTGAAAAGACTTGCCGTTGCCGTTGCCGTCGCCGTCGCCGGGGTCGTCCTGGGTGCGAGTGCCTGCTCGTCGGCTACGCCTTCCACTGCCGCCGGCCGTTCCGGGGGTTCCCCGGTCGCTGCCGCCGCCAGCGCCCCGGCCGCCACCAGTGCCACCTCGACCGCTTCGGCGGCGACGGCGGCCGTTGTGTGCGCGGCCGCCCTGGCCGGGCTGCCTTCCGCGCCGCCGCCCGGTGAGCGGCAAGCCGGGACGGACTCCGCGAAGCTCGGTCACCCGGCCGGAAGCACGGCCGCGTTCCTAGTGAGCACGGTCGCGACCGATGACGTCAACATCGGCTTGGACTACCTGGACAACGGGCCGATCGAGGCCGACCTGGCCAAGTGGAAGGCGGACGCCGCCGCGCTGCGCGCGTACTGCGCCGGGCAGCACTAAGAAGGCACCGCTGAGAGTATTAAGCCCAGCTCCTCGCAGGGGGTGAGGGCGGTGGCGACGGCGCCCGCTGACAGGTCCGGGGCGGGGCTCGGACGCTGGCACGCTGGCCGCCGGGCGCCCAGATCCGCCAAGTCTGCGCGGCCTCGGCATATGACCACCGGAGGCCACTACGCGCGCCGTCTCGCCGCCGTGCCCTTCGGTGACAGGACAGCGATTCAAGGCGAGGCCGCACGGTCAGTGGCCGGATCACTTGAAAATACCGGCAGGCTCGGTGCAACTGCGCGTCTGGGATCCGCACGCGAGGGCGGCGGTGAGGTAGTCGCAGGGCAAGTGCCGGCTGACGGGCAGCAGGCCGCCCGCCCGCCGGGCCTGGCCGGAGCCGATGCCAGGAATATTGGCTTGGCTGTCCGGGCGCCTGATGCCAGGATCAAATCCGTGCACTTGTCGGATGACAGCCCGGAAAACGTCCACGCCGAGTGGCGCATGGCGGTGGCCAGGCAGGCTGCCAGGGCATATACGGGCAACCCGAATGTGGCCGCGCTGGCAGTGGCAGGCTCGGTCGGAGCGGGCATCGCCGACCGGTTCTCAGACCTGGAGCTGGACTGCTACTGGATACGGCCGCCAGCCGAGCCGGACCGGCTCGGCCCTGTCCATGCGCTGAGCGGTGAGCTCATGGCCCTGTGGGACTACGACCAAGACGATGAGGAGTGGAGTGAGGACTACCGCGTCGGCGAGCTGGACATCACCGTGAGCAATTTCCTTGTCAGCTCAGTCGAGCAGTTCCTCGAAGATGTGCTCCTGCGGGCCAGCACTGACCCGGTCAGGCACATGCGCCTGGCCGCGCTCCAGCGCTCGCGCCCGCTGCTCGGCGCGGAGCTGATGGCGTCCTGGCGGGCACGGGCCGGTGCCTTCCCCGACACGCTGGTCGCGGCCCTGGTACAGCAGGCGCTTGCCCCTGAGGCGCTCAGGGGCTGGGCAGCCCGCGATGCCCTCGTCAGCCGCGGCGACGAGCTTGCGGTCAGCGACCTGCTGACCAGGGCCGGACATGCGGCGGTCCGGGCAGTGCTCGCCCTTAACCGCGTCTACCTGCCGCACAGTCAGCTCAAGTGGCAGCGCCACCTGATAACCGGCCTCCGCCTGGCTCCCGCGCGGCTCGCCGAGCGCCTTGAGTCGATGTCAGCCGGCCCGCCCGCGGGCGCACTGCAAGCAGCCGAAGCCCTCTTGGCGGACACCGCGGCCTTGGCCGAGGAAAACTCCGATGCCGACATCAGCGCCTTCCGCGAGGCACTGGAACAACGCCGCCACGCGATCGATCCGCCCCGCCCAGAACCTGACCGGCCAGCCCCGAACCGCCGGTTATGCGCGACCGCCACCAGCAATCGTCGCCACCCAAGAATCGCGCCAATCAGGCGGTTATTGATCGTGTACGGTCGACCAGCGTTGATCACAGCTCGTAAGCGACAGCGATCGCCAGCCCGGCGACGGATCGCCGACTATGTCCCTGTCAAGCGCCGTGCCTGTGGAGCGCGCGCCACGCGCAGAACACCCATTCCAGCTCGCCTGTACATCGCCGCGTCGTCTGAGCGTTGCGCTGTCTCCTCGCGGCAGAACAGTGCGCTCCGCCTGTCGGCGTGGGGCGACGTCGGGCCCGTTCCCGGAAGGCCACGCGGGGCGCCCTGACCTCTGGAAGAGCGACATGGCGATGGGTGAGGCTGGCACCCTTTCCTCATGAGCAAGGTGCTGATCGGGTCCAATGGCGAAGCGCTGACCCTGATCCGCGACGCTTCAGAGCGGATCGTTGACGCCGTCACCGCCGAGCTGCGGTCAGGGACTCTCTGCGCTTCGCGGCAGGTCGTTCACTCCTACGCGACCGGTTTTAGTGACTTGGTTGCGTTCTTCGATTCGCTGGCGCACGACTGGCGTGGCTGGGACGGCGAGCGTCGATGGGACTCGCTGGAGGGCGACCTCTCGCTGCGGGCGACGCACCAGTACCGGCATGTGCAGCTTCGGGTCACACTGCGCGAGCCTGGACCTGGCTGGGGCAACCATGGTTGGGAGGCGTCGATCTCGGTGACGTTGGACCCCGGTGAGCAGCTGATACAGGCCACCGCCGGATTGGCTAGCCTGTTCGAGCGCAACTGACCCGCGGCTCGCGGCGCACGGTGAGCGGCAGGAGAGTGCCAGCACGCTGAGCCTGGAGCATGATGTTGCGGCATGGGCGTGCGATTGGTTACGCCTCGGTCGCAGCGATCCAGGCGGGCGTTATCCGTCCTTCCTCGTACTCCCATGAACCATCTTCCACACCTTGGCGCAGCCTCGACACGATAGCTGGGAGCGGAGCGGTGGGCTCGATATCCAGGGCGAGCATGCCGTACTGCTGCACCCCTTCGCCGTAGACGCCGAGCGCTGTGAACGGCTCCAGCGCTTGCGCCAGGTCACCCGCCAGGGGGGCTCGCCGGAAACAGATCAGGCGGATGGTCACGTGGTCTGAGCGCTCCACGACCTCGGTGCACACTGGATTCGAGTCGGAACCGCGAGCCTGCGCGCGCACCACGTCACCTACCGCGAGGTCACGAACGAACCAGGGCGCGTTGGCGATGCGGTAGCGGTCCCCTCCGAGATGGTGCGCCCACACACGCTCGGACCCGACCGGGGGCCATCCGTCCTCGACGGCTAGTTCAAATACGACGCGGGCTTCCGGGCCGGGCTTCTCGGTCGTCATAGCCGGAGTCTGGCAGCCACGCGCTGAACATGTGGCAACAACCGCTCATCGGCATGCGCGGCCGTGTCCGGCGGAGCTGAACAGGCGCCAGATCGGCCTGATCTGCGCCCAGCCATCAGCCGAGATCGCAAGTGGACCTGTCGAGCAGATCAATAAGGCGGATCTCGCGCGGCATGTCTTGGCCCGGCCGCCACCGTCGGTGACGCGGAGCCCGGGGTAGCCATGCTGCGTCGGCCGGAGCCGCCACGGCGAGCATCCTGGCGTCAGCGTAACCGCTGCGGAGACGCCCTGCGGATGGGCCTGCCGGCGAGAGGCGCTGAGCGCGGCTGTCGTTACGGGCTCGTGGAGGGTGACGCGTGACAGCGCGGGGCGCCGGAGGGGGTGCGGGCGGTGCGCGCCGGGCGCCGGGGGTGCCTGAGGCGGGGGTGCCCCTGCGGGGACGGCGTGGCCCCGGCGCTGATGACCGGGCGGGCCCGCCTGCTGGCGCTGGCGGTGAGTGTTGTCCCGGGTTCACCGGGGGTCTTCGTTAGGGCCTTCCCTGCGGGGGCGTCCGGGCCGGGGCGGGGCGGGGCCGGGACGCGGTGACTCGTGATCGTCAAGGTTGCGCATGCGCCGGCCCTCCTCCCGAATGATCGCAGCCGCGAAGCTTTACATGCGAACATCGTATCGAGCGGATACGACATTTCAGCTAGACCGCACCCTTGCGGAGAGTTCTTTTCCAAGATCTTTTCGAGCAAGATCCTTCCCGGCTGGCTTGACGACCCCGGCCGAGGTGGACTTGAGTACGTCCATGTCTGATGAGCCTGCAGCGCTGCGAAGCTGGCACGCCGTGGTCGCGTCGAAGGACCCGGCCCTCCTGGATGACCTGCTTGCCGACGACGTGGTATTCCGGTCCCCGGCGGTGTTCACACCGCAGGAGGGCAAGGCGCTCACCACCAGTTACCTCAGCGCGGCAGTGAAGGTTCTCGGCCCGACCATGCGCTATACCGGCCAGTGGCATGACCAGGCCAGCGCGGTGCTTGAGTTCGAGGCCGACCTTGACGGCAGCTACGTCCAGGGCGTGGACATCTTGCGCTGGAATGCCGAGGGAAGGCTGGTCAGCTTCACGGTCATGGTGCGCCCGCTGCGCGGGCTGCAGAAGCTGGTCGAGCTGATGGCACGGCAACTGGACGCCGGCTAGGCCTGACCGTCCATCACCCGTGCTGGTTACCGCGGCGGCGCGGCCGTGAGTGATTCCAGTTCACGGGCAATGTTGGCCCTGGCCTTGGCTTCCCACCGCCGACGCGCAACCCCGGTCTTGTAGAGCGGGTCGCGGGCGAGCAGCCCCGCCATGACCTCCGCGCGCCCGGCCCGCCACGACGGCTCGTCTAGCGCAGCGTATTCTTCCCGTACCGCCGCCCGGTAACGGTCGTATGCCTCCGGGTCCGCGCCGAGGATCGCTAGATCGGCATCAAGCAGTGCACATGCCGTCAGGTCATCGGGTGGCGTCAGGTGCGCCATCGTCGCGAGCACCAGTTCCCCGGTTCTCGCCACGTGCGCTTGTGCCACGCCGGCTCGGGTCAGCCAGTCCCGGGCCCAGGACGCGCTGCGGCGCTCGTCATCCCCCGGGTGCCCGTCATAGACGACGTCGTGGGCCCCGGCGGCGATGGTGAGCACCGCGCGTTCGCTCGCTGTGAGGCGCAGTTCGCTGGCGAGGATCGTCGCGTCCCGCATCACGGCCCGCATGTGCGTGACGTCGTGGTAGCGGCGGTGCGGTTCGGCATAACGAGCGGCCAGGTCCGCCGCCGCTGCCGCGGCAACCCGCTGATCACCACCAAGCAGGCCGACCGCAGCCGTCCACACCGACTCCACGGCAGTAGTCTCGCAGTCCCGCGCCATGGTCAGGGCCAGCGGCCGCCTGGCGGATCATGCTGGCCCAGTCGTCCGGCGAACGGCTGGCAGGCTCCGGAGGCGGTCTCCTGGCTCTGGCCAGGCCGTCTCGGTGCCCGTCCCTGGCGGTGAGCCGCCGCTCGACCTCGCTGGGACTGGCGCGCAGCCGGCAGAGCGTCACGCGGGCGTCCGGCTTGGCCCCGTGCGAGCATGGCGGAGTGACCCAGCTCAGCTCAGGCCGCCTGCGGACCGCCACGGCCGCGGACGGCCCCCAGCTCCTGCACCTGTGGGCGCTGCTGTTCGACGAGGACGCCACCACGCCGGGGGGACCGTGGAAGGACCACGCACGCGAGTGGTTCACCCGCTATGTCGACGATGCCCGCAGCGCCAGGTTCCCGGCGATCGACGTTGCCGGCGATCTCGTGGCCACGGCCATCGGCACCCTGGAGATCGGCGTCCCCAGCCCTCAGTGCGTCAGGGGACGCACCGTGCGCCTCGCGAACGTCATCACCCTGCCCGGGCACCGCGGCCAGGGACACGCGACGATGCTCGTGCTCGACGTCGTGGCCTGGGCCCGGTCGATCGCCGCCGACCGCGTCGACCTGAGCGCCACGCCCGTCGGCCAGCGCGTCTACGAGAAGCTCGGCTTCACGGTGACCTCTGCCCCGCGCATGAAACTCGTCCTCTGAGGTTCCCGGCGCGGTGTGACGGGGTGGACGCTAGGGCGCGGGAAAGCCGCTGACGGCACGGCTGAGGGCGTCCTGGGCCTGCTGCCACAGGTCCCGGACCAGGTCCGCGGCGGGGACCGCGGCGGTCAGCGGGTAGGCCTGCCCGGCCCACAGGTTCACGTAGTCGGCGAGGCCCGCCTGGCGGGCCTCCTTGCGCATCGGCGAGGTCAGGTAATGCACCTCGGGATAGGCGGCCGGGGCGGATTGCGAGTGGGCGCGCAGGAAGCCGTTCTCGATCCCGCGCGCCGTCCGGCCGCTGAACGCCCGGGTGAGCCGGGTCGGTGCGCCTTCGCGCAGCGCGTCCCGGTGCACTCGCGCGGTGCCCGCCTCCGGGCAGCCGAGGAACGCCGTGCCGAGGGCGGCGGCCCGGGCGCCCAGGCACAGCACCGCGGCGATCGCGCTGCCCGTCGCGATGCCGCCGGCCGCCACGACGGGCGTGGCCAGGCGCGCGGTGATGAGCTGAAGCAGCGCGATCAGCCCGACCGCCTCCTCGGGAGCGTCACCCGGGCCGCCCCGGTGCCCGCCCGCCTCGTATCCCTGCACGACCAGCACGTCCGCGCCCGCCGCGGCCGCGCGGCGCGCCTCGTCCAGGCTGGTCACCGTCACCCAGACCTCCGAGCCCCTGGCGCGCAGGCCCTCGGTCACGTCCTCACCCGGGATACCGAACGTGAACGACACCACGTCCACCGGGTCACCGGTGAGGTACTCGATCTTGGCATCCCAGTCGTCATCGTCGTGCCGCGCCTCGCCGAGCCGGGCGCCGACGCCGGACACGTCGGGCTCGATCTCCGCCGCGAACTCACGCACCCGGGCGGCGTCCCCGGCCGGGCCGGGAACGAACAGGTTCACGCCGAACGGCCCGCTGGTGAGCTCGGCCAGCCGGCGGCGCCGGTCCGTCAGCTCGGCGGCGGACAGGTAGCCGGCGGCGAGGAAGCCGAGCCCGCCCGCGTTGCTCACCGCGGCGGCCAGCTCCGGCGTGGACGGGCCGCCCGCGAGCGGGGCCAGCACCAGCGGGATCTCGCAGCTATCCAGGATCATGCCCCCATCCTGCACCCGCACGGCAGGCGCACGCTGTGGCCCCGGTCACGGGCTGACTTGGCAAACCGTGGAAAGGCATGACGTCCCGGGCGCTGGGCACGGCGGCGCGCGGGAGTCATCGCTGATGTCATTCGCGCCTTAGCATTGGCGGATGCCCGCCGACCGCCAGCCCGGATTCAGGCTCGCCGCCGCGCACTGGCCGGATGTCGAAACAGGGGCGCGGCGTCTGCTCGTGGTGCCAGTGGGATCGCTTGAGCAGCACGGGGCGCACCTGCCGCTTGACACCGACACCCGCATCGCCGCCGCCGTGGCGGAGCGCGCCTGCGCCGTGCTGGCCGCGGCGGGGCGCGCGGGCGTGGGGCTCGCGCCGGCGATTCCGATCGGAGCGAGCGGCGAGCACGCGGACTTCCCTGGCACGCTGTCGATCGGGCATGTCGCGCTGTCGGCGATGCTGGTCGAGCTCGGCCGACATGCCTCGCTCCACTGGCCGGCGCTGCTGCTGGTCAACGGCCACGGCGGCAACGCGGGCGCGATCGGGGGCGCTCTCAGCACGCTGCGCGCGGAGGGACGCGACTGTCACGTGTGGCATGCCGGGGTACGGCCGGCGATGCTGGCGACCCTGCGACCGGGCAGCGGGACCAACACGGCCGGCGCACCCGCCGCGGCGCCCGACGCGCACGCGGGCCGCGTGGAGACGTCGATCATGCTCGCGCTCGCCCCGGAAGACGTCCGGCTCGACGCCGCCGTGGCCGGCGAGACCCGGCCGCTGCCCGAGATCATGGCCGGCCTGCGCGCGCACGGCGTCCGGCGGGTCAGCCCGAACGGAGTGCTCGGCGACCCGGCCGGCGCGTCCGCCGCCGAGGGCGCCGCCCTGCTCGGCCTGCTGGTCGCGGACCTGGGAGCGATGATTGACCGGCTGGCCGGCGAGCGAGGCGCGTGATCAGCTGACTGCAGCCCCGGGTTGGGCGAGGCCCGCTAGTGCGGTCGCGCAGGTGATCACGTTGTCAACGTCCCGCCGGGTCTGCTCGACGTCGTGCTGTACCTCGTACTGGATGACTAGGCCGCCGATCGCCGCGACGAGGAAGCGCACCAGCGCGGCCAGGTTGACCGGCGGCGGCACGGCCTCGTGGGCGAGCGCGGAGCGCACCGCCAGCAGGCCGGGACGGAGCGTCCGTTCGGTCCCATGACCTTGATTCTGGCTTTAACGGGATCCCGGCCACGGGATGGCGTGGCAGCCGGGAAGCTGGCTGGCAAGTTCGTTCAAGTCGTCGTCCCTCGCCATCGGCTCTCGGAGCCCGGTGGTGATCCGGACGGCGAGCGGGTCGCAGCCGACATTGGCGAGGTGCTCGCGGAGCAGGTCAGCTGCCCGCGTGAGTTGTCCTGCGGCCGCGGCGGTGACCACTTCGATGTGATGGCGTTCCCAGTTCATCGGCCGACGGCCGGGATGGCGCCCTGCCGTGCCGGTGATGGCCGCCAGATCGGCGGCGGCGAGGGCGAAGCCGGGGTCGGCGCTGACGGCGAGGCGCAGGGCCATGGCGGCCCGGTGCGGATCGGCGGCTCGCTGCGCGCGCCGGTACCACGCGGCCGCCGCAGCGTTGGCGGTGACCACCCGGCCGTGATCCTCGACCGCGGGCCGGACGGCGGACTGATCCTGGTGGCTCGGCGATGGATGCATAACGGACAGGTTGCCCGGCCGGGCTGAGCCGGCGCTGACGTGAGGCTGAGGTCAGCCGAGGCGGGCGGCGAGCGTGGCCACGTCTGGCTCGTCGGTCAGCGAGCGGTACGCCGGCCCGCGGGCGCGTCGCCGCGTGAGGGCGACGAAGGCATCGACGTGCTGACGGGTCGGGTCAGCAATCGCGTTGACCGCGGCCACGGCGGTCTCGGCCAGGAGCTGGGTGGCCGGGTCTCCGCTGGCCGAGGCCCCTTCGGCGGCGTCAGCGGCGAAGACGGCGGCGTCTGCGAGGTGGCCGGCGGCAAGCGCCCACCAGGCCAGGCCGGCGAGCACGCGGGGCGGGCCGGCCGGAAGGTCGATGTGCCGGTAGTGACCGGCCGCCGCGTCGAGCAGGGCCCGGGACCTCGGCAGGTTACCGAGGCGACGGGCGACCGCCGCCTGACCGATCATGGCGTCGGCCGTCACCCACGGGGTGAAGCTGCACTCGATCGCCTCGGTGTAAAGGCCGTCGGCGGCGGCGTCATCGCCTTGCCTGGCCCGCAGCGCGGCGAGGGCGACCAGGCTGAACGGCACCTGAAGGGGCTGGCTGGTGGCCCGGCATCGCTCCACCAGCGCTTCGTAGGCCGCCGAGGCTGATTCCAGGTCCCCCCGGGCCTCGGCGATGCTGGCGAGGGCGTTCAGCGGAGACACGACGACCAAGGCCTCGCCGACGGCGTCGAAGCGTTCCAGGCTCGAGCGGGCGACTGGCTCGGCGTCTTCCAGCCGTCCAAGCGACAGCAGGTTCCAGGCCACGATCAAGTCGTGCACGGCGAGGAGCCAGCCGTGGCCGACGGGTTCCAGCAGGTTCCGCGCCTCGCCCAGAGCATCGAGTGACCGCTCGAAATGATGCGCGAACCCCAGCACCGTCGCGCATACCACGAGCGCCTCCGCCAGGTGAACCCGGTCGGCGTGGTCCCTCAGGACGGCTACGGCCTCCTCGCACTCGACGACGCCCGCCGCCGGGTCAGTCGACATGCCCACGCAATAGCCGTGCCAGAGCCGCGCGGTCGCTTCCGCTTCGGGCCGGCGCGGCCCTTCGGCGCCCAGCGCGGCACCGAGCCAGCGGGCGCCTTCGAGGAAGTCGCCGGTGATGAACCACAGCCAGGCCATCCCCGACGACAGCGACAGCGCCGCGTCAGCATCGCCGGCGGCGATGTACCAGTCAAGCGCGGCCCGCAGGTTGCCCGACTCCGCGATGAGGCGGTCCCGCCACGTCGACCCGGCAGCGCCACGCAGGCCCTGGTGGGCCTGCCCGGCCAGCTGCCCGTAGAACGCCCCGTGGCGGGCACGCATGGTGTCAGCTTCGCCGGATTCGGCGAGCCGGCTCCTGCCGTACTGCCACAGCGTCTGTAGCTGGCTGAACCTGGCCTCGCCTCCGTCGCCGGGAGCGATGACGAGGGACTTGTCGACCAGCCGGCTCAGGACATCGAGTATCTCGCCGGCGGGCACCTGGTCGTCGGCACAGACGGCCTCGACCGCGCTGAGCCCGCAGCCGCCGGTGAAGGCCGGCCCACAGCACTCCCGGTCCCGTTCCGTCACCAACGGCCAGGTGCACCCAGGTCCGGTCATCGCCGTCCCGGTCCAGCCCGGTCGCCGCCTGGCCGTAGCCGTGCGGTGGTGCTCACGGGGTAGCCCCGATGGGGACGACCATGGCCGCGGCCTCGGTGGCATCGGCGGGCACCGGGGGCTCGGGACGGCGCCAGTCGAGCCCGCCGAGGGTCACGGCGCCGACAACGAGATAGGTCAGCAGGACAACCAGCGCCTGGGCGGTCCCGTTGCCATGGAAGTAGATCGTGTGGTGCAGCAGGATGTAGGCGATGCCACCGCGCCGACCACCGGTTACGGCGAGCCGGTCACGCCGAAGGGCATGTTCCTTGGCACCAGCGTCTGCTGGGCGCTGACCAGGCAGAGCGCGAACAGGGCCTGCGCGACCAGCACAATCCCCAGCGCCGCCACGACCTTCCGTGCCATCTGGTCGCGGTTCACGGCGGGCCGCCGCGTGCCCGTCGGCGGAACGGTCCGTGTCCCTCCCACTCCTCGCCTCCCGCTGGGGCCCTTGACGTCATGGTGTTACCGCGACGGCATCGGGCATCGCCCCGATGTGGGTATTGCGGTGCTATGGGCGCGTCAGGAACCGCCTGGGCCCTCAAGCGCGGCGTCGATGTCGTAGCCGAACCCGCACGCGACGCCCGGGGCGGCGGCGACGATCCGGCTGAGCCCGATCACCGGGGCGACGGCCAGCAGCACGCCGGTGATCTCCTCCTCGGTCGCGCCGACCGCCAGCGCCCGGCTGGTGCCCCATTCCAGGCAGGCCTCCGGCGACCCGATCGCCGCCAGCGCCCCCACCCGTACCAGCGCCGCGACCTTCGGATCGAGCGCGCGGCCGGTGAGCGGACCGAGGACGAGCCCGGCCTGATCATTGACGAGTCCTTCGTCGATGATCGCCAGCCTGCGCAGGATCTCCTGGTACCTCACCGCCTGCCTTCACCGTCTTCACGCGACGTCGCCGGGAGCGCACGCCGCCGGGCGGGTTCTCACTCGTCCCATGGTCGCGCCGCAAGGCGGGCAGCGACATCCCTCTGACCTGGGTATATGCCAGATGACCGGACTGGCGCCCGGCGGGCTAACCGCCGAGGAGGCCGATCGCGGTCGCTTTCTGCACCGCGTCGTCGCGCGATGAGACGCCGAGCTTGCGGTAGATCGATTTGACCTCGGTCTTTACCGTGTGGACGGAAATGAAAAGCCGCTTTGCGATCATGTCGGCGGTCAGGTGCGTTTGCAGGTAAGGCAGCAGTCGCAGCTCGGCCGGGGTCAGTGGCACCGAGCCGGCCGAATCTGAGGTGCCGCTTGATGCAAGGGCGCAGCGGAAATCTCGCGCCTCGTCAACGAGGGAGCCGACCGCCGGGCGACGGGCCAGGATGTCGTCGATCTCGCGCAGCAGCTGGTGGACCGGCCCCAAGTCGGCGAGAGCGAGGAACACCCTGGCCAGCTGCAGCCGCAAGCGGACGGCAACGTACGGCAGCAGGTAGGTCGCCACCGGGCGGGCCTGCATCGCATGGGCGAGCCGCCGGTGTGCGGCTTTCACGTCGCCATGGTGGACGGACAGCCTGGCCGCCGCGGCGAAGGCCGGAAGGCTGAAGATGCAGTCGTCCAGCCCTTGCGCCTCGATCGTGCCAAGCGCGAGCTCCAGCCGGCCGACTGCCTCTTTCCACTCACCGCGATCCATGGCGAGCCATGCGAGCTGGGATTCACAGACCGGGATCACCTGCCAGTTGCTCATCCCGGCGGCGGCGGTGGACGCCTCGGCGAAAAGAGCGCGCGCCTCTTCGAGGTGCCCGGCGAGCAGGTGCGCCTCGGCCAGCGTCCACAGCGCGCCGTCGCGCCAGGGGCTCCAGGCGGGTTCCTGGTCGACCGCGAATTCGGCATCGGCCATCATGCGCTCCGGGCCGTCGGCACACATGGCCGCCCGCAACTGGGCGCGGGCCGAATCGAACGAGGCCGCACCGCTCGCGGGCTCGCCGTCGAACGACGCCGTGTCGACGATTGCCGCCCACCGCTCTGCCTTGGCCGTGTCGCCGGTCAGCACGCTCTCCCAGCCGGCGAGCACCGCGAGCGGCGGGTAGCCGGCGATGTTCACGTCGCCGAGCGCAGCGAGCCAGCGTCGCACGGTGGATGACTGGCCGGCCAGGCAGGCCGGCAGGGCCAGCTGGGCCGTCAGCCGCACCGAGCGGTCCCAGTCCTCGGTGTCCAGCAGGTGCTCCAGCGCCAGGGCCGGGAACCCGTTGCCCTCATACCAGTCAGCGGCTCGCCGGTGCAGCACCGCGACGATGCCGGGTTCGGTGCGCCGAAGCTCGCCCAGCAGGAACTCCCGGTACAGCGCGTGGTAGCGGTACCACTGCCGCTGGTGGTCGAGCGGAGTCACGAACAGGCCGTGTGCCTCGATCCGGCGCAGTTGCATGGCCGCGGCTGACGACCCGAGGACGGCCTCGCACAGCGGGCCGCAGAGCTGATCGAGCACGGCGGTGCGCCGCAGGAAGCGCTGAATGGCCTTCGGCTGCCCGGCCAGGGCCTCGTGGTACAGGTAATCGGCCACATACCGGTCGTCGCCGGAGACGGTTCCCGCCTGGCCGTGGCTCTCCTTAGCGATCAAGGCCGCGAGCCACAGGCCGACGGGCCAGCCTTCTGTCTGCTCGGCCGCCGCGGTGGCCGCCTCCGGGGTCACGCTGACGTGCGCGTGCGCGAAGACCTGCCGGGCGCCCGCCGCATCGAGAGCCAGGTCGGCGATCCCGAACTCCAGCGCGTCCCCGGTGGCCCGAAGCCGCGGCAGGTGAGGCTGCTCGGAACGGCTGGCGGCGGCCAGCTGCGATCCCCTGGGTATCGCCGCGATGACCATCCCCAGCACATCGTGGCAGCCGGGAGACTGCAGCTCATGAACATCGTCCAGCATGAGCACGAACGGAACGGGGCTGGCCCGGAGCTCGGCGGCCAGCCGCGGCGCGGCCCGGCCAAGTGCCGATCCGTCCTGGCGGCCGCGCATGTCCGCGACCAGGTCGGGACTGCCGAGCCCGGCGCGGCAGTACGCGGACGCGAGCGAGGCGAGCAGGGTGGCCGGGTCATCGTCGAAGCGGTCAAGGGATACCCAGGCCACCGGGCGCTCCTCGGTGGCCGCCCATTCCGTGAGGAAGGTCGACTTGCCGTAGCCCGCCGGCGCCGTGACCGCGACGAGACGGCAGCCGGTTGAACAAGCGGTCGCAACGAGCTCGGAGCGGCTCACGGTGCCCGGGCGCGGTTGCGGACGCGAGAACTTCGCGTCAAGCAGCAGTTGACCCAGCTGAGACGTGGTCGCAGGCTCGTCGCGCCGGTCCGGCGCCTCGATCGAGCCTTTGACTGATCTCGCCCCCGCCTGGCGTGGAATGCCCAGACGACGATCGGTATCCGTGGTCACTGAGTCAAATACTAACTTCCGTTCTCAGTGGGGCAATAGGGGCCTCCGCGACAGCAGTGACAGTAGGCGGCCGGCCGGGTTCCACGGCCGCGAGCGGCGGTCGCAGTTCCGGTCAGTCGCCGGCTTTCAGCAGCTGCTGATAGCGTCCGCCTGCGGAGCGGAGCTGCTCGTGGGTGCCTCGCTCAGCCACCGCGCCGTGGTCAAGGACGACAATCTCATCGACCTGGTCGAGCCCGTCCAGTTCATGGGTGATCAGCAAGACCGACCGGCCTTCGGTGGCGCGCAGCAGGTCGGCGGTCAGCGCCCGGCGGGCGGGCGGGTCCAGGTGGGTGGTGGGCTCGTCGAGGATCAGCAGCGGCGGGTCGGCGAGGAATGCCCGGGCCAGTGCCAGCCGCTGCCGCTCGCCGCCGGAGACGGCCGCCCCGTGGCGGCCGACCGGGGTATCCCAGCCAAGCGGCAGCGAGGCGATCCACGGCAGCAACCGGGCGCGGGCCGCGGCGGCCTCCAGTTCCTCGTCGGTGGCCGCTGGCCGGGCCAGCCGGACGTTGTCGCGGACGGTGGCGTCGAAGAGGTGCGGATCCTGCGGGCACCCGCCGACGACCGACCGCACGTCATCGGCCGCGTAGCTGGCCAGGTCGTAGCCGTTGAGCAGGACGGCGCCCGCGGTCAGCGCACAGAACCGCATGAGCACCGCCGCGACGGTCGACTTGCCGGCGCCGTTCGCGCCGACCAGCGCCACCCGCCGTCCGGGCGGCAGGTCGAGGCTGACCCGGTCCAGGGCCGGCGGCGCGCCCGGACGGTACACCACGGTGGCTTCCCGTAGCTGGACGGCGAACGGACCGGGTGGCAGCGCACGCGGACGGCCCGGCTCGCGGACCGGGTCGGGAGTGTCGGTGACGGCGGCGATCCGGCCGGCGGCGACGCGGGCCTGGTCAAGCTGCACGGCGGCGGCCGGGAGCGCGGTAACCGCTTCGAACGCGGCCAGCGTGGTCAGGGTGAGCACCGCGAGCGGCACCCGGGACAGCGCGCCGGCCCCGGTGGCGGCGACACCGAGCAGCAGGACCGCCCAGACGGTGAGGCCGGTGACCGCGCTCATCAGCCCGGCGCCCAGGGCGGAGGCGGCCGCCCGCTGGCCGTCGAGCCGGGTCAGCTCGGTGTCGGTGGCGTCGGCGCGGGCGAGCGCGGCCTCGGCGGCGCCGAAGGCGTGCAGGTCGGCCGCTCCGTCCAGCAGGTCGGTGACGGAGGCGGCGAGCCTGCCGCGGGCCGGCGCGGTCGCCCGGGCGGCCTTCCTGGCCACGGCGGCCCCGGCGACCGGCACCACGACGCCGGCGGTCAGCAGTCCGGCGGCGAGCGCGGCGCCGGCCGGGGCGAGGACGAACAGGCACGCGGTCACCGCCGCGCCGCCGACCAGGGCGGCGGCCAGCACCGGGGTCACCCCGCCGATGAACAGGTCCTGCGTCGCATCGACGTCAGAGACCAGCCGGGCGAGCAGGTCCCCGGACCGATGCAGCGTCACCCCGCCGGGCGCCAGCGCCTCGAGCCGCCGCCAGATCGCCAGCCGTACCTGGGCCAGCACCCGGAAGGCCACGTCGTGGGCGGCCAGCCGTTCCAGGTAACGGAACACGCCGCGGCCGATGCTCAGCGCGCGGACCGCGACCACCGCGACCGAGATGGCCAGGATGCTGGGCTGCTGCGAGGCCCTGGCGAGCAGGAACCCGGAGACGGCGAGCAGGGCCACGCCGCAGCCGGTGGCCGCGGCGCCGGCGGCCGCCGCGCCAAGCAGCCGGCCGCGCAGCGGCCGGGCCAGCGCCAGCAACCGCAGCAGCGCAGGCCGCCCGTCCCTGGCCAGGCCGACGGCCGTGGACTGGCCCGTCATGTTCGGCTGCCAGACGCGTCACCGCAAGGACAGTGGTCTCGCGCCCCGCAGGGACAGCGGTCCCGCGCCCCGCAGGGACAGCGGCCCCGCGCGGCGCAGCGAGCGCAGCGAGCGAGCACAGGCGCGATCAGGCGATCCCGCGCCGGGTCCCGTAGCGGAGCGAGGGACCCGGCCGGGGAGCCTGATTCCGCGAAGAGAAGCGCGGCAGGGTTTGGGGGGTCGAAGGGGGGCGGAGCCCCCCTGGGAAGTAGAGCCCCCCTGGGAAATAGCGTGATGACCTTGTTTACGGTGCGGAGGCCGGGGTTCCGGTGGGTGGCCATAATGATCGTGCGCCCGCTCAGCGAGCTGCCGATGGCGTCGCCGATCGCGGCGGCGGCGGCCGGGGCGAGGTGCGCCGTCGGCTCGTCGAGCAGCAGCAGCGGTGCGTCCCGCAGGAACGCGCGGGCCAGGGCGAGCTGCTGGCGCTCGCCCGCCGACAGCCGGGCGGCCCGCTCTTCCAGCTGGGTGTCATAGCCGTGCGGCAGCGCCTCGATGAACGCGGCCGCCCCGGCTAGCCTGGCCGCGTCCTCGACGGCCGCCCGGGAGGCACTGGGCTTGCCGAGGGCGATATTGTCGGCCACCGACCCTTCGAACAGCCGCGGATGCTGCGGGACCCAGGCAAGCTGAGCACGCCAGAGCTCGACGGGGACGGCGGCCAGGTCGCTTCCGCCGACGCGGACGGTTCCCGAGGCTGGCGCGGTAAACCTGAGCAGCAGCCGCAGCACGGTGGTCTTGCCCGCTCCGCTCGGCCCGATCAGCACGGTCAGCTCGCCAGGGTCGATCGCCAGGTCCAGCCCCTCGACCGCCGGGCGGTCCCGGCCCGGGTAGGTCACGGTTACCCCGGTCAGCCTTATCGGGGCCGAGCGCAGGTCGGGAACCGGCAGCACCGGTGCCGGGCTGGTGGCCGGCCGGGTCGCGGGCTGGGCTTGCGCCGGCAAGGGGGTGTCCAGGATGGCGAAGACGCTCTCCGCGGCGGCGGCCCCTTCCGCGCTGGCGTGGTACTGGGCCGCCACTGCCCGCAGCGGGAGATACGCCTCGGGGGTCAGCAGGAGCACCAGCAGCGCCGTCTGGTAGGGCAGGTGCCCGTACAGCAGCCGCAGTCCGGTCTCGACCGCGACCACGGCCGTGGCCAGGGCCGCGGACAGTTCAAGGACCAGGGCGGACAGGAACGCGATGCGCAGCGTCGCCATGGTGGCTTTCCTGTGCTCGCTGGTCACCGTGGCGATCACCTGTTCCTGGAACTTCGCCCGGCCGAATGCCTTGAGCGTGGGCAGGCCCTGCACGACGTCAAGGAAGTGACCGCCGAGCTGGGCCAGCAGCCGCCACTGGCGGCGGGTGGCGGCCTTGGCCTGCAGGCCGGCGAGTGCCGCGAAGAACGGGATCAGCGGCAGCGTCACCGCGATCACGACACCGGAGATCCAGTCGGCGGCGGTCACCGTCGCCACCACGGCGGCGGGGACAGCCGCGGACAGCACCAGTTGCGGCAGGTACCGCGCGAAGTAAGGATCAAGCGCGTCCAGCCCCCGGGTTGCCGTGGCGGCGACCTGGCCAGGCCGCTGCCCGTCGGGCGAGGCGGCCGCCAGCCGCAGGCAGTGCCCGATCAGCTTGCGCCGTAGCTCTGACTTCACTCGCGCGGCGGCCCGCAGCGCGGCGGTTTCTGCGCCGTAGGCGACCGCCGCCCGCGCGCTCACCACGCCAAGCAGGAAGACGAGGGTCACCGCGAGGGCCCTGCCCCCGGTTCCGAGCGCCCCTGTGCCGGCCGTCGCCGTGGCCAGCGCGTGGGCGAGCAGCGCCGCCTGGATCACGATGAGGCCGGTGACCGCCAGGCCGAGCAGCACGGTGACGATCAGGTGGCTCCTGGCCGCCCGGGCGTGCCGCAGCAGCCTGGGGTCAACGGCCCTCATCGCGTGTTCGGTCAGCCGGCCGGGTTACGCCACGTGTCCCTGGCCGGCAGCAGCCGGTCCGCTTCCCTGGGCCCCCAGCTGCCCCGGGCGTAGGGATGCACCGGCACGGCGTCGCCGAGCACCGGGTCGACGATCTGCCACGCGGCCTCGACCGTGTCCTGGCGGGCGAACAGCCAGCGCTCCCCGTTCAGCGCGGCCCCGATGAGCCGGTCGTAGGGGCGGATGTCGGACCCGGCCTGCTGGGCGAAACTGAGCTGCTCGGCCTGCGGCTCCCAGCCGGCGCCTGGCTTCTTGCCCTGCAAGGTCAGGCTGACCGCGGTCTCCGGCCAGATCCGGAACGTGAGCATGTCCCCGGGACGCTCGGGCTCGATACCGAACACGTCGTGCGGCGGGTCCTTGAAGGTGATGGTGATCTCGGTGGCGGTGACCGGCATGGTCTTCCCGGCCCGGATCACGATCGGCACCCCGGCCCAGCGCCAGGTGTCGGCGGTCAGCCTGACCGCGACGTAGGTCTCCACGGTCGAGTTCTGGTCGACGCCGTCGACCTGGTGGTATCCCTCATACTGGCCGCGGACGGTGTTCTCGGTGGTCATCGGGCTCAGCGCGGTGACCACCGCGTGCTTGGCGTCGCGCCAGCCGGCCAGGCCGCGGCCGGACGGGGGCTCGGCCAGCACGGTCGCCAGCACCTGGAGCATGTGGTTCTGCAGCACGTCGCGGATGGCGCCGGTCCGGTCGTAGAACCGGCCGCGGTCGGCGACGTCGAACGCCTCGGCCATCGTGATCTGGATGCTGTGCACGTAGTTGCGGTTCAGCAGCGGCTCGATCACCGAGTTGGCGAACCGGACGAACAGCACGTTCTCCACCGGGTCGAAGGCCAGCCAGTCGTCGACCCGGTAGATGGCCTCCTCATTGAAGTACCGGTGCATCGTGTCGTTGAGCTTGCGCGAGGAGTCCAGGTCGATGCCGAACGGCTTTTCCACCATGACCCGGGCGCCGTGGCTGCGGTGGGCGGTGGCGATGCCCTCGGCGATCCGCCCGAACAGCACCGGCGGTACCTCCAGGTAGTACAGCACCTGCTGGCCGTGGCCGATCTCATCGGACATTTCCTTGTAGGTGCCGCCGTCATCCAGGTCCCCGTCGACGTACCGCAGCAGGCTCAGCATCTTGACGGCGGCCGGCTCGGTGGGGTCCATCCCGTTGAGCTTGAGCGACGCGGTGGCGTAGTCGCGGAACTGGTCAAGTCCCCAGCCGCTCTTGGCCACCCCGATCACCGGGACGTCGAGGACGCCCCGTTTGACCAGCCCCACCAGCGCGGGGAAGGTCTCGATCTTCGCCAGGTCCCCGGTCGCTCCGAAGATCACCAGCGCGTCAACTTTGTCGGACATGTCGCTACCTCCTAGTGGGTCGTTTGCTTCGCGCGCGGGTAACTCAGCTCCCCGGGCGCACTGAGCGCCGCGGATGCTCAGTGGCCCGGGGCTCCGGTACCTCCGCGGGGGACGCACCGGGCTGGAACTCGCTGGCGCTAACGCGCCTGCGGAACACGTAGTAGGTCCACGCCTGGTAGCCCAGCACCAGCGGCAAGAAGATGATGACCACGATCGTCATCGCCTTGAGCGAGTACGGCGGGGACGCGGTGTTGTGCACGGTGAGGTTGAAGGCGGCGTTGGTGGAGGACACCATCACGTTGGGATACAAGTCGACGAAGAGCGTGATGATGTAGGCGGCTATAGTCACGCAGGTCGCGGCGAACGCGAAGCCGTCGCGCCGGGCGTAGACCAGCGACACCGCGGCGACTGCGGCCATGATGGCGAGCAGCTCGGTCACGTTGAGGAAGAAGGCCGTGCTGGCGGTCACGTGCGTCCAGATGATCCATCCGATGACGAACGCGCAGGTGACCGGGGCCACGCCGCGCGCGACGCGCCGGGAACGCTCGTGCTCGCCGTGCGTGGTTTTCAGGCACAGGAAACTGGCGCCGTGCAGCAGGCAGACCAGGACGAGGGTGACGCCGGTGAACACGGCGTACGGCTGGAACAGGTCCCAGAACGAGCCGGTGAAATTCTGCGCCGCGTTGATCGGCAGGCCGTGCAGCAGGTCGCCGAGCGCGATGCCGATCAGCAGCGGGGCCAGCACGCTGCCGACGGTCAGGCTTACATCCCAGGTGCGCCGCCAGCGAACAGCGTCCCGCTTCCCGCGGTACTCGAAGGACACCCCGCGGATGATGAGGCAGCCGAGGAGCAGTGCCATCGCGAGGTACATCCCGGAGAACATGGTCGCGTACCAGCCAGGGAACGCGGCGAACATGGCCGCCGCGGCGACGATCAGCCAGACTTCGTTGCCGTCCCAGAGCGGCCCGATCGTGTTGACGGCCGCCCGGCGGCCGGCCTCGTCGCGCCCGATCACGCTGTGCAGCATGCCGACGCCGAAGTCGAATCCCTCGAGGACGAAGAACCCGGTCCACAGGATCGCGATGATGATGAACCAGAACGGTACGAAGCTGCTCATCGGTGCCTCTCAGTACAAGACGGCGGGCACAGGCGCGTCCGTGTCTGCTGGGGCGGGAGCGGACGGGAGCCCTCTTCGCGAGTACCGCAGCATCAGGAGCAAGTCGACCGTGCCCAGCGTGCCGTACAGCAGGACGAAGCCCACCAGGCTGATCCACAGCCAGGTGACGCTGACCGTCGGCGAAATCCCGTTCTTGGTCAGCATGATCCCCTGCACGATCCACGGCTGCCTGCCGCTCTCCGTCAGCAGCCAGCCCGCCGTGTTCATGAGGAACGGGAGCACGGCCGACCAGACCGCCACCTTCAAGAACACCCGCGAGGTGGCCAGCGACTTGCGGTAATTCAGCCACAGTCCCCACACGGCTATCAGCAGCACCAGCCCGCCCAGGTAGGCCATCGTCCGCATGCTCCAGTACTGGATGAACACGTTCGGCACGTAGTTGCCCGGCCCGAACTGCTTGGTGTACTGCGCCTGCAGCTGGTTCAGCCCGAGAACCTGGCCGTTCCAGTGGTTGGTCGCCAGCAGGGACAGCAGGTGCGGGACTTCGAGGATCTGGGTCGGTGTGTGGTCGTTGTTGCCGCCGCCGATCTGGAACAGCGAGAACGAGCACGGCTGGCAGGTGGTCCACTGCGCCTCGGCGGCCGCGATCTTCATCGGCTGGTACTTGCCCTCGATCACCCCGAGCTCGTCACCGACGAGCATGGTGAACAAGATGGCCGGGAGCAGCACGATCAGCGCCATCCTGGTGGAGCGGAGGAACACGTCCCGGTGCCCGCCGTGCCGTAGCTGCCATGCGGAGACGGCCAGCATGATGATCGCGCCGGTGGTCAGGGCGACGAACACCACCTTGGCGTATCCCCAGATGAACACCGGATTGGTGAACACCGCCCAGATGTTGTTGAGCACGGGCTTGCCGCCCGCCATGACGTAGCCGACCGGGTGCTGCATCCAGGAGTTCGCCGCCAGGATGAACAGGGCCGACAGCATGCTGCCAAGCGCCACCATCCAGATCGTCGCCAGGTGCACGCGGCGCGACAGCCTGTTCCAGCCGAACAGCCACAGCCCGAGGAACGTGGACTCGAGAAAGAACGCGGCCAGGCCCTCCATCGCCAGCGGAGCGCCGAAGATGCCGCCGACGAGCCGTGAGTACTGCCCCCAGTTCATCCCGAACTCAAACTCCTGGACGAGACCCGTGACCACCCCGATCGCGATGTTGATGACCAGCAGCGTCCCGAAGAACCTGGTCAGCCGCAGGTACTCCTCTTGCCGGCTGCGATGCCACGCCGTCTGAAGCAGTGCCGTCAGGAACGCGAGCCCCATCGTGACGGGCACGAAGAAGAAGTGATTGATCGAGGTGAACGCGAACTGAATCCGCGCGAGGTCAACGTTCATTCGGCTGTCTCCCGGTGAGAGAGCTTCCTGCCCCGGTTGGTCCTTGGTCGCCATCGTGGACTGCCGGGGTGAGCTGCGGCATCGCTCTGATGAGGGTATTGACGGGCCGCTCCGCCTGCGGCCGCGCGTTTTAGCCCGGATGAGGGGATGCCAGGCAACCATCTAGGCGGCGATGGTGGGCCTATGACCGAGACCTATGACGTCATCATCATCGGGTCCGGGGCCGGCGGCGGCACGCTCGCGCACGCCCTCGCAGGCTCAGGCAAACGCATCCTGCTCCTGGAGCGCGGGGACTTCCTGACCCGCGAGCTGGACAACTGGGACCCGAAGCCAGTGTTCGTTGACGGCAAGTACATGTCCAAGGACACCTGGTTCGACCGCGACGGTACGGCGTTCCAGCCGCAGGTCCACTATTTCGTCGGCGGGGCCACCAAGTTGTACGGCGCTGCCCTGTACCGGCTGCGCCCGCAGGACTTCGGCGAGATCAAGCACGTCAACGGCATCTCCCCGGCCTGGCCACTGTCCTACGACGACTTCGAGCCCTGGTACTCCAAGGCTGAGCATCTGTACCAGGTGCACGGGAACGGAGGCGAGGACCCGACCGAGGGTCACCGCAGCCAGCCCTACCCCTGGCCCGCCGTCTCGCATGAGCCCAGGATCCAGGAGATATTCGACGACCTCACCGCGGGCGGCTACCACCCGTTCCACGCTCCGTGCGGGATCATGCTGAACGAGGCGGACCGGCCCAGAAGCACCTGCATCCGCTGCACCTGGTGTGACGGCTACCCGTGCCTGGTGCACGCCAAGGCGGACGCCGAGGTCATCGCGGTCAGGCCACTGCTTGACCGCCCCAACGTCACCCTGCTCACCGGCGCCGAGGTGACCCGGCTGGAGACCGACACCGCCGGCCGCACGGTGACCGGGGTCATCGTCTCAAGGAACGGCGAGCGCGAGGTCTACCGGGCCGACATCGTCGCCGTATCCGCGGGAGCCGCCAACAGCGCCAAGATCCTGCTCAATTCCGCCAGCGACGTCCACCCGCACGGCCTGGCGAACGGCTCGGACCAGGTAGGACGCAATTACACGTTCCACAACTGCAAGGCCATCGTGGCCCTGAGCAAGGAGAAGAACGACACCGTCTTCCAGAAGACGCTGGGCATCAACGACTTCTACCTGGAGACGCACGACTACCAGTGGCCGATGGGCAACATCCAGATGATCGGCAAGTCCAATGCCGAGGCCATGCGCGGCGAGCAGCCCGAGAAGACGATGTTCGCCCCCGAATGGACGCTGTCCGACGTGGCCCAGCACGCGGTGGACTTCTGGCTCACCACCGAGGACCTCCCGGTGGCCGAGAACCGGGTGACCACCGACAAGGACGGCAATATTCACCTGGCCTACACCTCGACCAACGACGAGGAGGCCGACCGTCTCTACGCGGAGCTGAAGAAGATACTCAACCATGTGGGGATGGCCGCTCACCACGTGCTGCGCAAGAACTTCTACATGGACATGGCCATCCCGCTGGCCGGCTGCGCCCACCAGGCCGGAACCTGCCGGTTCGGCACCGACCCGGCCACGTCGGTCCTGGATGTCAACTGCAAGGCCCACGAACTGGACAACCTGTACGTGGTGGACACGAGCTTCTTCCCCAGCATCGGCGCGGTGAACCCGGCGCTGACCGCGATGGCCAACGCCCTGCGGGTCGCAGAGCACCTCCAGAGCCGGATGGCCTGAGCCAGGCCGGGCGACGCGGTGATTCAGCTGCGGGTGGTCAGCCCGACGGAGGTCGTGCGGCGGGCTTAGCCGCCGGCCGCGGTTCGGGTGCGCCCGCTTGCCGGGGAACGTCGGGCGGCGTCGCCGCGGAGTCCGTCAGGGCGCTGTACGGCCCGGCCGCCTGCGGCACGTCGTCGATGGTGAAGGCGCGTTCCCTGCGCAAGTCCCTGGTGAACGCGAACCACCAGCCGATGACCGCGCCGACGCGGTTGCGGTAGCCGGTGAGGAAGCCGATGTGGATGAACAGCCAGGCCAGCCAGCCAGGGAAACCGCTCAAGTGCATCTTGCCCGCGGAGACGACCGCGTGACCGCGGGAAATGTAGGCGGCCGAGCCGAGGTCGTGGTACCGGAACGGCTTGTCGTAGGTCTGGCCGAGCGCCTCACGGTTGATCCTGCGCCCGGCGTACAGCCCGGTCTGCATGGCGACCTCGGCCACCCCCGGCAGCTTGTCCAGGCTCATCATGTCCCCGGCCACCAGGATGTCGGGATGGCCGGGCAGGGACAGGTCCGGACCGCACACCAGGCGGCCGGCCCGGTCCTGCTCGGCGCCGGTAGCCTTGGCCACCGCCGCGGCCAGCGGCGGCGCCGCGACGCCGGCGGTCCACAGGACGGTGCCGGCCTCATACCGGGTCAGGTTCCCGTCGTGGTCCTTGACCTCGAGCCAGCCGTAGTCGACGTGGGTGACGATCGAGCCCATGTGCAACTCCACCCCCAGCTTGCCCAGCTGGCGGGCGGCCAGGCCGGACAGTTTCTCGCCGAATACCGCCAGCGGAGCGCTCCCGCCGTCGAACAGCAGGACCTTCGCGTCCTCTGGCCGGATACGCCGGTACTCGCGGCGCAGCGTCTTGGTGGCGAGTTCCCTGATCTGCCCGGCCAGTTCCACGCCGGTCGGGCCGGCGCCCACCAGGGCGAAGGTGAGCCACATGGCCCGCTCGGCCGGGTCGTCGGCGGACTCGGCCATCTCGAACGCGCCGAACACCCGGCGGCGGATCTTCAGCGCGTCCCCGATGGTTTTCATCCCGGGCGCGATCTCGGCGTACTCGTCGTGCCCGAAATAGGACTGCCGGACGCCGGCGGCCAGGATGAGGTAGTCGTAGCCGAGCTCGACCGCCCCGCCGAGCGGCCGCCGCGCCTGCACCTTCCGGTTGCGCGGATCGATCCCGGTCACCTCGGCCAGCATGAACTCCACGTTGCGGTGCCTCTTCAGCAGCCCGCGCAGCGGTGTCGCGATCTTCCCCTCGGACACCATCCCGGTGGCGCACTGGTACAGCATCGGCTGGAACGTGTGATGCTCAGCGCGGTCGACCAGGGTCACCTGGACCGGACCGCGGCTCAGCGTCCGCGCCGCGAACAAGCCGGCGAACCCGCCGCCGACGATCACGACCCGGCGGGTGCCGGACGCATCGGCCATCGCTGCCCCGACCTTTCGTTGCCTCTGACGAGCTTCGGACCTTGACTGCCATGCTGGTCACGCGAGAGCCGCCAGGCATCACCCCGATGAAGGTATTGGCGTGCGGGCGCGCCTGGCCTGCCCGGCCCGGCGCCGCTAGACGGTCTCGATGATCTTTTCGATGGCGGCGAGTCGCTCCGGGTGGGCGGCGCGGCGGTCGAGCTCGCGGTTCAGCGTGATCGCGGCGTTGATCAGCGACAGGTGGGTGAACGCCTGCGGGAAGTTGCCGAGCTGGTCGCCGGTCGGCCCGATCTCTTCGGAGAACAGCCCGAGATGGTTGCCGTACGTCTGCATCTTCTCGAACGTCAGCACGGCCTCGTCCAGCCGTCCGGAGCGGGCGAGGGCGTCAACGTACAAGAACGTGCACAGGGAGAAGGTGCCCTCGTCGCCGTGCAGCCCGTCGGGTGAGGCGCCCGGGTTGTAGCGGTACACCAGGCTGTCGGAGACCAGCTGCTTGTCGATCACCTTCAGGGTGGACAGCCACATCGGGTCCTGCGGGGTGACCAGGCCTTCTATCGGCATCATCAGCAGCGAGGAGTCCACCACCTCGGTGCCGTAGTGCTGGGTGAAGGCCCCGACCTTGGGGTTCCAGCCGCGCTCCATGATCTGCTCATACAGCCGGTCCCGGGCGGCGACCCACTTGCCGACGTTGGCGGGGCGGCCGTACCGGTCGGCCAGCCGGATCGCCCGGTCCAGGGCAACCCAGCACTGGAACCGTCCGTAAGTGAAGTCCTGCCGCCCGCCGCGCGTCTCCCACACGCCCTCGTCGGGCTGGTCCCAGTTGTCCGCGACCCAGTCGATGATGCGGGACACGTCCTGCCAGCCGCCGTGCGCGATCGGCAGCCCTTGTTCGGCCGCGTTGTAGAGCGCGTCCATGGCCTCGCCGTAGATGTCGAGCTGCAGCTGGTCGGCGGCCCCGTTGCCGATGCGGACCGGCCGCGAGCCCCGCCAGCCCTCGAAATGCTCCAGCGTTTCCTCGATCAGGTCGGAGGTCCCGTCCACCCGGTACATGATCTTCAGCGGACCGGAGGCGTCCCCGGCCTGCTCGGCCACCCGCTCGCGCAGCCAGAGGCTGAACCGGCTGGCCTCCACCAGGTAGCCCAGGCCGCCCAGGGCGTGCATCGTCAGCGACCCGTCCCTGATCCAGGTGAACCGGTAGTCCCAGTTCCGCTCGCCGCCGGCCTGCTCGGGCAGGCCGAACGTGGCGGCGGCGACCGGCGCGCCGGTCGGCTCGTAGGTGAGCAGCTTGAGGGTCATCGCGGAACGGCTGACCATCTCCCGCCACCGGCCCTGGTAGGTGGAGTGCCCCAGCCAGTCCTTCCAGTACGCCGCGGTGTCCTCGGCCATCTGGTTGAGTTCGGCCGCGGTCATGGCCCTCGGCTCGCCGCCCATGGACTCGAGCACCACGCCCCGGCCGCTGTCGCCTTCCCGCATCTCGAACGTCGCGCGCAGCCCGTCGTCTACCTGTTCGACCATGGCCCGGCCGCCGACGGTGTCGCGCCCAGCGGTGTGCAGCGTCAGCTCCATCCCGTTGTCGGCCCGGAAGACGGCACCGTTGCCGGACACCTCGACCTTGTGCCCAATGCGGCCGTAGTCGAAGCGGGGATGGATGTCCAGCACGAACTTCATGGTGCCGCGGGCCACCCGCAGGTGACGGATGATCCGGTGCCGGTCGGTGGGCTTGCCCTCGATGACGGGCATGAAGTCGAGCACCTCGCCGACGCCATCCGTTGTCATGAACCGGGTGATCAGCATCGCGGTGTTCGGGAAGTACAGCTGCTTGGTCACGTAACCGTCGCCGACCGGCTTGAGGCTGAAATAGCCTCCCTTGGCCGCGTCGAGCAGCGACGCGAAAACGCTTGGCGAGTCGAACCGCGGGCAGCAGAAGAAGTCCACGGTGCCGTCGCTGGTCACCAGCGCACAGGTCTGAAGGTCACCGATGAGCCCGTGCTCACTGATGTTCGGATAGCGGTCCACAGCAGTCTCCTTCACGCTTCGTCCTTGTGCACCACCGTCACCCAGCGGGCAGGCGTCGGGCATCGCCCGGATCGGGCGATTCAGCGGAGCGTGGAGGCGAGCGATCAGGGAGCGGCGGGCGCGGCGCAGCCGGGGCGGACGACCCGCATCGCGCTCGGCGGGTTGACCGTGAGCAGGTGAGCGGGGCGGACCGGGCCGCACCAGCTCGCCGTGATCAGCGCTTGACGGTGATGATGGCGACGGCCACGTTGTTGAGCAGGCGGGGATCGGGGTTGCGGGAGGCCGCGGCGCCTAGTAGCAGTGCCTTGCCGGGCTGGGCGGCCTTGACGGTCACCTGGTAATCGGCGCTGCCGCCAGACGCCAGGGACGGGGCCGTCCAGGTCAGCAGGCTGCGGTTACGGGTGCAGCCGCCGGTGCAGGAGACCTCGGTCACGTTGGCGGGCAGCGTCAGCACCGCGGTCAGCTTGCTCGCCACGGACGGGCCGTGGTTGACCACCGTCAAGGTGCACAAGCCGGTCTGCCCCGCGCTCAGGCTGGACGGGCATGACAGGCTCACGGCCACGTCAGCGCTCGGTGAGGTGTTAACCGCGGTCACGGTAATGACGGCGGTGCCGGAGACAGTATCGCCCGACGCGTCGGTGACGGTGTAGCCGAAGCTGTCGGCGCCGGCGAAGCTGGCCGCCGGGGTGTAGCTGAACGACCCGTCCGCGTTGACCGTGACCGAGCCGCCCTGCGTGGTGGTGGCGCTGGCCGCCGAGGCGGTCAGCCCGGCTTCCTGCGTGGTGCCCGCGGCGGAGGACAGCAGCCCGTTGGCCGCGGTGACGCTCAGCGCCTTGCCCTGCGTCGTGCTGTAGGACGTGGAGCCAGTAGCGACCGGACCGGCGTAGGAGAGGACGACCTCGCCGTTCCCGCCGTTGACCTGACCGGAGTTGCCGGCGTCCGAGACTGAGGCGCCGCTGACCCCGGCACCCGCGGTGTAGGAGGCGCCGCCACCGCCGCCGGCGTCGCCGATAGCACCACCGCTGCCGATGCTGGCACCGTCCTCAATTGCGCTGCCGCCGGTCGCGCCCGACCCAGGGTTGCCCGTGGATCCGATCGCGATGGAGTCGCCGGGGCAAACACCGAACAAGCCGGGCGTCCCGGCGACGCCGCCCAGTCCCCCGACCCCGGGGCCAGACGTGGTGCCCGGGTCGCCGCCACCGCCGCCCTGCGCGGTTTGGTCATCGCCGTTGATCGTCTGGCCCGCGGCGCCCGGGTTGCCGGCGTTGCCGCCAGGGCCGCCCGCGGCGAGGGTGGGGACAGGAGCGGTACCGCCAGGACCCGGTGCGCAGATGCCGACGAACGCGGGCTGAGTCTGCCCCGCGCCGCCGCCGCCGCCCGCGACGAGCAGCCGCGTGCCAGCGGCGCTGACGTCGGCACCAGGGCAAGCAGGGTCACGCGGGCGGGCGCTCGCCTGGCCTTGCGCCCGAGCCCGCGGACGCCGCGGATAACGAACGCGGGATAAATGCCAAGAACGGCCATGATGACGCGCACTCCCCCCATGCCCGGGCGTCTAGGCCATTTATCAGGCCACTCTGCGCACCCTGTGCGCGCACCCCGTCACGGATCACGATACAGAGTCGTCATCCCAGGTCAACGACCTCATCAAATGTTTACCCAAGGGAACCGCATCGCACTTCCTGGCAACAGAACGGCCAGATTCACGTCACACCATAAAACAATTTCCGCCGTTCGCCTAGGTAAGCAGCATCCCTTCTGGATAATAATTTCAGGTAATGATTGAGAATTGATTTGTAGCGTATTGGAGTCGGGCTCCGGCCGCACTGCGGAAGGCGGCCCGGTGGAAACGGGTACCGCGCTGCGGCAGACTTTGCTGAAGGCCGGGAGTGCAGGCGAGCGTAGGAGCGGGGTCCGCGCGGTGAGCGAGTTCGAGGTGGCGATCGCCCCGACGGGGGACGCCGGGAAATACCGGGTCGACGTGCTGGACTCCCCCGACGGCGGCACCACCTCCGCGGTGGCGCCGCTGGACGTCGCGGCGCTGCTCGCTGCGCGCGCCGGCCTGGAGGAGGCGGTCCGCTTTTCCTCGCTCGGCCTCCCCAAGCTGCAGGCGGCGGAGGCCGGGCTGCGCGATGTCGGGCGGCAGTTGTTCGCCGCGCTGCTCGGCACCGGAAACGTGGCCGGCCTGTACCGGACCGCCACGGCGCTCGCCGACGAGCGCCGCGACCCGCTCCGGCTCGTGCTGCGGATCGCCGATCCCGCGCTGGCCGCGCTGCCCTGGGAGGCGATGTACGACGAGGCGACCGCCGCGTACGTCAGCCGCCGGGTGGAACTCGTCCGGCACGTGGACGTGCTCACCGGCGTGCCGACGCTTCACGTCGAGCCGCCGCTGCGGATCCTCGGCATCGTGTCCTCACCCGCCGACAAGCAGCTGCTCGATGAGGGCAAGGAGAAACGGCAGTTGGCCGGGGCGCTCGGTGACCTGGTGAATGCCGGCCTCGCGGAGGTCTCCTGGGCGCCCTCCGCCGCCTGGGAGGATGTGCAGAACTCGCTACGCGACGGGCCCTGGCACGCGGTCCACTTCATCGGCCACGGCGGGTTCGACCCCGACCTGAGCGAGGGCGTACTCTGCCTGGTCGGTGACGACGGGCTGACGAACGCCGTGGAAGCGACCCGGCTCATCGACCTGCTGCACAGCGCGCGGCCCGCCCCGCCGCTCATCGTGCTGAACTCGTGCTCCGGTGCCCGCGGCAGCACCACGGACCTGTTCTCCAGCACCGCCGCGGCCCTGATCCGAGGCGGCTTCGGTGCCGTGGTGGCGATGCAGTACGAGATCACCGGCTCGGCCGCGGTCGAGTTCACCCGCGGCTTCTACACCGCGGTCGCCCGCAACCGGGGCATCGACGAGGCGGTCACCGACGGGCGCCGGGCCGTGCTGCGGCTCGGCCGCCAGACCCTGGAATGGGTCACCCCGGTGCTGTACCTGAGCGGCAAGAACGCCCGGCTGTTCGCGGTCAGCCGGCCGTCCGGCCAGGCAGTGTCGCCACCGCCCGCGATGTTGCCAGCCCCGGCGGCTGAGTCTGCCGCGATCGCCCGGATACGGGCCGAGCACCCCGGTCTGTCGCCCGCGGTTCTCGAGGTCCTCGCCCAGCGGGAGGCGGCGGCGGGCCGCGGTCCCGCGCGGCAGGCGCATGTGGTGACCGCGCATGACGGTGGCGCCGTCGCGGTCGCGTTCAGCCCGGACGGCACGCTGCTCGCCTCCGCCGGGAAGGACCGCACGGTGCGGGTGTTCGATGCCGCGTCCCTGGGGGAAGCCGACGCCTACCATGACGAGGCCGGCGAGGTGCACGCGGTCGCGTTCACGCCCGACGGGACGCTCGTCTCCGGCTGGAGCGACGGCAGCGTGCGCATCATGCGGCACGGCGCGGCCGGGCCGTTGCCGCTGACCGACCTGCGCCGGGCGGCTGAGCAGGCCGTGGTCCGCGTGGCGTGCGCGCCGGTGGCTGGTGGTCCCGGAGCCGACGTTCTCGCGGCCGGCACGGGCAGAGGCGCGGTCGCCATCTGGCGGGAGCCGACCGGAGGCTGGCGCGGCGCCGCACTGAGGCCGCCCGCCCGGAACAGCGGCGCATGGAGGCCCCTTACCTGGAGCACCGGCGAGCAAGGCCTGGCCGCGCTGGCGCTCAGCCCCGACGGCGAGCTGCTCGCCACCAGCGGCCCGAGCGGTTTCCGCGGCGAGCGGATCGGCCTGTGGTCGACGGCCGACCGGTCGGACCGCGGGTGGCTCGGCGGGCCGTTCAGCCAGTACGGCGCGCCGTCGGGCGTGATCGAGGACATTGCGTTCAGCCCCGACGGCAGCATGCTCGCCTCCGGCGGCCGGGACGGGGGGATCTGGCTGTGGGACGTGCCGGGCCTGCGAGGCAGAGAGCTCGCCAAGGCGCCCGGCCCGGTGCGGGCGGTCGCGTTCAGCCCGGCGGACGGCGCGCTGCTCGCGGCGGGCGGTGACAGCGGCATGGCGCTCTGGGACACCGCCCGCAGCGAGCCTTTGCGCGCACTTGAAGGTCACCACGGGCCGGTGCGGAGCATCGCGTTCAGCCCGGACGGCCGCGTGATGGCGTCCGCGGGCGACGACGGGACGGTCCGGCTATGGGAGTAAGCCGCTTCCGTTCGGGATACTGATTCGCACCGGCTCGCTACTGCAGGTTGCCGGGGGCGACCGGGGCGCCGTACGGCTCGTCGAGGCCGGCCAGGTTGTCGTGCGCCTTGTACTTGTCCGCGGCGGGGCCGTGGGCGAAGGCGCGCAGCACGTTGGTGGTGACCTGCCGGACGAACGCCGGGGTCGAGCCGGTGATGCCGTGCGGCTGGTCGCCGTAGATCGCCTCCACCCAGCGCATTGTGCCGCTGTTGTAGACGCCGGCGCCGCTGGAGTGCGTGTAGTACGCGGAGTCGCCGAAGCTGGCCTTGCCCTCGCAGGTCAGCGGCGAGTGGGAGAGCACCTCGAGCGGGCGCTGCAGCGGGTAGGCGGGGTCGACCCGGTCGTACTCGACGCCTACCAGGTGCGGGAAGCTGGCGCCGTCCGGCACGCCGGTCCCCTGGTAGACCCAGCTGGACGCCGATGACACCACGAACGGCGCGTCCACCGGGTAGCCCTCGTAGACCGTGCCGATCAGCGACGACTCCGGGTCGGAGTTGGGCGGGTCGCGCCAGTCGCTGGTGACCTCGGCCGGGTCCTTCGCGTACTCCGGGTCAGCGCGGTAGTCGGCCTTGTAGCAGACCACCTGGCGCGCCTCCCCCACCGGCGACCCCTCGAGCCGGGTGCGGCGGAACAGCGCGTTCGCGCCGAAAAAGGCCAGGTTGACGCCATTGTCGCGCGCGGCCGTGACGTTCGCGCGCTCCTGCGGCGTCCAGTACTCGTCGTGGCCGAGTGAGATCAGCGCGCTGGCCCCGTCGAGCAGGTGCGGGTCGGCGTGGATGTCCATGCTCGTCACGTACGCCAGGTCGAGGCCGCCTCGCTCGGTGGTGAGGTACTCGGCGAGCTTCACTACGTTCCGCTCGTAGGTGAGGAACATGTTGGCGCCGTTGTCGCCGTAGGGGCGGTCAAGGCTGACCACCAGCGAGCGGTCGGCGTACGCACCGTTCGGCCCCTTGTACAGGTTGTAGCCGCCCCACACGTTGTAGGCCTGCCAAGTCTGCACGCAGGCCTTGAGCGCGACCTTGCCCGCGCAGGACGGCGACCGGACGGTGACCGGCACGTACCGCTGCCCGCCGGACTCGGCGGACAGCTTGAGCAGGTACGCTCCGGCCGGCCAGTCATCGGTCGGCAGGGTGAGCACCGGGTCCCAGTCGGTGCTCACCGTGCTCGTGGACTCCGCCACCGTGGCGGCGCGCTGCGCGCCGCCACGGACCGTCTTGGACTTCCACAGCTGGCGCGCGCCGTGCCCCTGGTACCAGCCGAGGCGGTAGGCGGTGACGGTGAACGAGCGGGCGGTGGTCGACACGAACAGCGGAAGCGGCTCGCCCGCCAGCACGCTCGCCTTGCCCGGGTACCCCTCGATCTCGTGCTCCGCGCCGAGGTGGTGGATCACCCAGTCCGAGGCGCCGGGCAGCGAGTTCTCCGGCACCGGGTTGCGCCATGACCGGGCGGTCGCCGCGGACGGCCGTGCGGCCGCCGCGGGCACCACGGGCACCACGCCGCTGCAGGCCGATACGGCGCCGGCCACGCCGGCCGCGGCCAGGCCAAGGAACGCCCTGCGGCTTGTCTGTCCGTCCACGCGCGTTAGCATCCCACGCAAATACCCACTAATGCGCAGGTAGTCGGCAATCACCCTGGAACGGGCAAATCCTCCGAGCCGGCCCGGGGCGTCATGCGCAGCCCGGGCCGACAGGTGACCGTATACCCGCCAGGGGCGCGCGCGAACCAGCCCGGGCCAGCCGGGCCTGCGGCGCCTAGCCGAGCGCGTCGAGCAGCGGGGCGAGCGCGGCCGGGTCGTCGCCGGGCGCGGCCAGGATCACGCCGCTGACCAGGGGGCGGGCCTTGGCGAGCAGGTTGGCCGCCAGATCGAGGCCGACGGCCCGGCCGCCGGAACGCCCGGCCCGCTCCATCGCGTCCAGCGTTGAGCCGGGGATCGTCACGCCGGGCACCTCGTGCGCGAGGTAGTCCGCCTCCTCGAACGAGGACAGCGGCGCGACCGACAGCAAGAGCGGCACGCCGGTGCCGTCGAGCTCCTCCACCAGCCTGGTGAGCGCGTCGAGTTCGTAGACCGGGCGGCAGACGAGGAACTGCGCGCCGGCCCAGATCTTCGCCCGCGACCGCGCGAGCTCCGCGCCGTGGTCCCGCGCCGCCGGGTTGACCCGCGCCCCGATGCAGAACGAGGTGTGCGCCGTCAGCGCGAGGCCGTTGGAGTCGCGCCCGGCGTTGAGCCCGGCGAGCAGCGCGGTCAGGCCGACCGAGTCCACATCCCACGTTCCGTCAACCGCCGGGTAGTCCCCGTACACCGGCGGGGAGCCGGTAGTTGACACCACCGAGCGGATGCCGAGGGCGTGCGCGCCGAGCAGGTCGGCCTGCAGCGACATGATGGTCTTGTCCCACGTGGTGACGGTCGCGATCGTCTCCACGCCGGCGCGCTCCTGCAGCGCGAGCGCCATGTTCAGCGAGTCCATGTGGGTTCGGGCGTTCTCCCGCGGCTGCACGAAGACGAGCCCGATGCCCCGGTCGGCCAGCTCGGCCGCGACCCGCTCGGCGTCGCCCGCCCACCCGGTGGCCGGCGGGGTGATCGAGGCGGACACCACGAACCGCCCGGAGGACAGGTGGTCGGCGAGCGAGCCGGATGCCGCGTGGCTGCCGGCCGGCGCGGCGACGCGCCCCGCCGCGCGCGGCTGCTCGGCCCGGGCCGACGGGGGCCGTGACGGCTTGACCTGCGCGCGCAGCGCGTCGACGGCGGCGCTGACGTGCGTCGGCGTGGTGCCGCAGCAGCCGCCGACCAGGGTCACCCCCGCGTCGGCAAACCGCGTCAGGTACCGCGAGAAGTAGCCGCCGTCGATGGCGAACTCGAACGAGCGCGGCCCGGTGCGGCGCGGCTGGCCGGCATTCGGCTGGGCGCTGACCGGCACCGCCGAGTACCGCACCAGGTCCTCGGCGACGACCAGCATCCGCTGCGGTCCGACCGTGCAGTTGGTGCCGATCATCGCGACCGGCAGCGCGGACAGCACCGCGGCGACCTCGCGCGGCGTCTCACCGCCCAGGGTGTGCGCGTCGTCGGCGAACGTGGCCTGCGCGATCAGCGGCAAGCTGGTGACGGACGCGGCCACGGACACGGCCTCGACGAGCTCGTCCAGGTACCCGAACGTCTCCAGGATCAGCAGGTCGGCGGCGTCGTCCGCGACCAGGGCGAGGATCTGCTCGCGCAGCACCTCCATCCGCTCCGCGGAGCCGACCCGGCGCCGCTGCGGCGCGGTCACGGCCGGCGAGACCGAGCCCGCCACCAGGACGCTGCGCTCTGAGCGGTCCGCGGCGGCCCGCGCGAGCCGGATGCCCGCCCGGTTGATCTCCGCGACCTTGTCGGGGAAGCCGTGGTCGGCGAGCCAGAGGCGGTTCGCCCCGAACGTGTTGGCCTGGATGATGTCCGCGCCGGCACTCAGGTAGCTGTCGTGGATGGTGGCGACGAGGCCGGGATCGGACAGGTTGAGCTCGGGCAGCGACCGGTCGAGGGCCGCGCCCGCCGCGTGCAGCATCGTGCCCATGGCGCCGTCGCACACCAGCACGCGCCCGCCAGAAAGCAGCTGCGCCGCCGGTGCCGTGCCAGCCGACGATGGCCCGCTCATGCCAGGTCTCCCCCTGCCTTGCTACGCCAGTGCTTCATCAGAACCTGCTTCATAATGCTGTGCTTGATAAGCCTGTGGCCTCGGGCAGCGCGTCGAGGATCTCGAGCGCCACCTGGGCGATCAGCCGGTCCCTGTAGTTGTCGAGCCGCAGCCCGGTGATCTCCTCGATCCGCTTGATCCGGTAGGCCACCGTGTTCGGGTGGACGTGCAGCAGGCGCGAGGCGCGCTGCGGGCTGTTGTTCTCCCGGAAGTAGCAGGCGAGGGTCGACAGGTATTCCGACTTGTGCTCGTGCTCGTGCTCGGAGAGCTTACCCAGCACCTCGGCGGCGAATGACCGCAGCTCGCCCAGGTCGGGCACCTGGAGCAGCAGCCGGTGGATGCCGAGGTCCTCGAACGCGGAGACCGCGCCCGTCCGGCCCAGCCGCCACAGGGTCTGCGTGGTCCGGTGCGCCTGGTCGTAGGAGCGGGCAATCTCGTCCGGCGCCTTGCACGGGCCGCCGATCCCGATGACCACCTTCGCGCCGGGGAACAGCTCGGCGAGCCGGGCGAGGCAGGCCTGGCCGAGCTTGCGCGGGTCGGGTGACGCGGCGGCCACCACGACCACCTCGGACTCCCGCGCGGAGACGATGGCATCCGGCGCCCTGGTGGTCATGAAGTGCTCGATGGACTCCCTGATCCGCTGCCGCAGCGGCTCGGCGTCGGCGGCCCGCGACGGCGGCAGCTCGAAGGCGATCGCCGCCACGTGGTGCGCCCGGGCCGGGTCGTAGCCGAGGTGCGCGGCCCAGCGGGCGGCGTCGGCGGCGTCCCGGCCGCGGCCGAGCAGCAGCCCCTCGACCAGGTCGTCACGGACCCGGCGGGCGGCCGCGGCGACCACCCGCTCGCGGCCGAGAATGACACCGCAGATCGTCGCCGCGTGCTCGGTGACGAGCAGCGACATGTCCTCGCCGAACGACTCCTCGGCCGGGTCGAGCGTGATCAGGTAGGAAGGCACCTCGTCGCCGACCAGGATCGGCGCGACGATGATCGCGGGAACCCCGCCCACGTTCGGCAGGCGCAGCGCGCGCTGCGAAAGCCGGGAGGCGCGCAGCACCTGGCCGAGCCGGGGATGGACCACGTGATCGCGGACCAGCGCGGCGGCCTTCTCCGGAGGCAGCCCGGGCGACGCCGCCGTCTGCACGTCCATCAGCTGGCTGACCACCGCCACGGTGGCCTGGGCCCGCTCGGAGATGAGCTGGACCACGCCCGCCAGGTCGGCGTCCTGCATGGCGAGGCCGGAGAGGTGCCGGTAGACGGTCACCAGCTCCCGCAAGACAGTGTTCTCCTTGTCGACGTCCCGCGGGCTCTCCCTGGGCGTCGGCGCTGCACTGAGCCGGCCTGCGGCCGGGTTCGTCGTGTCCGGCATGATCACTGAACTATACGACCTCGATCTATGTCTGTCTTTTGTGGAAGCCCACAAACGCATACTTACATGCTTTGCCCGCCCGTGGAAACACCTCACAACCGAACGCCGGCCGACGAGCGGCGACCGCTGTGCCGGCGCACAGCGCGCCGCGCCGCCCGCTTAGTGGGCTTACCACGATTAACGGCATGCTTCTTGAAGCCGCGCAGGCCGGGCGTTATGTTACGAGGACTTGACAGATCAGCATCAAGCGCGCAAATAATGCAGGCACTCTTACCGGTTGGAAGGGGCGCGCAGCCTTGCTTGAGTACCGCGACATCTACGCGGGAGGCCGGCTGATCGGCTCGGCCTCACCCGACGTGATCACCATCATCAATCCGGCAACCGAAGAGGTGGTGGGGGCCGTCCCCTCGGCCGTCGGGATAGACGTGGACCGCGCGGTCCGCTCCGCACGGCGCGCGTTCGACGACGGCACCTGGGCCACCTGCCCGCCCGCGGACCGCGCCGACGCGCTCGACCGGCTGGCGGCCGCGCTCGAGGCGCGCACCGAGGAGGCGGCCCGGCTGGTGACGGCCGAGATGGGGATGCCGATCTCCGCCTCCCGGCTGCACAACGCCGCCGCGCCGTGCGCCATCCTGCGCTACTACGCGAACCTCGCCCGGGCCATGGACACCGAGGAGACCCGCACGGCGGTCTCCTTCACCGGCCGCACGGTCGTCCGCCGCGAGCCTGCGGGCGTCGCGGCGGTCATCACCAGCTGGAACTACCCGATCATGCTGGCGTTCAGCCAGCTCGCCCCGGCCCTCGCGGCCGGCTGCACGATCGTGCTCAAGCCCGCCGCGGCCACCTCGCTTTCCGCCTACATCCTGGCCGAGGCGTTCGAGGACGCCGACTTCCCGCCCGGCGTGTTCAACCTGGTCACCGGCACGCACCAGACGGCCGGCGCGCTCGCCCGCCATCCCGGCGTGGACACCGTGTCCTTCTCGGGGCCAACCAAGGCGGGCCGGTGGATCGCGTCCATCTGCGGCGCCGAGCTCAAGCCCGCCCGCCTCGAACTCGGCGGCCAGTCAGCCGCGATCGTGCTGGACGACGCGGACCTGGGCAAGGCGGGCGAGGCCCTGGGCCGCCTCATCTTCGGCAACTCGGGCCAGACGTGCTTCGCGATGTCCCGGGTGCTGGTACCCGAGCAGCGCTACGGCGACCTGGTGGACGCGCTGGCCGGGGCGGCGGGCGCGCTGCGGGTCGGCGACCCGCTGAGCGAGACCACCGCCATGGGCCCGCTCGCCTCATCAAGGCGGCGGGTCGACGTGGAGTCGCAGGTGCGCTCCAGCGTCGGCGACGGCGCCCGCGTCGTGTCCGGCGGACGGCGTCCCGCCTCGCCGGTGCGGGGCTACTTCTACGAGCCGACCGTGCTCACCGGCGTGACGCCGCAGATGGCCATCGCCAAGGAGGAGATCTGCGGTCCGGTCGCCACGGTGATCAGCTACAAGGACGAGGCGGAGGCGGTCAGGTTCGCCAACGACGGCTTCGGGCTCGCCGCGACCGTGTGGACCGGCGACCCGCAGCGCGGCCTGGACATCGCCAGGCGGACCCGCGTCGGAACCTTCGGCATCAACCTGTACGAGCCGGACATCGGCTCGCCGTGGGGCGGCCGCGGCCCGAGCGGCAGCGGCAGCGCGTACGGCCCTGAGGGCATGGACGCCTACCTGACCTCGAAGTCCGTGTTCCTGCCATCGCTGCGCACCCTGGCCGACCACCCCGCCACGACCGACCAGCCGGCCTGACCAGCCGGGCCGACCGGTAAGCGGGCCTGACCCTCACCCTCAATACTGTTAGCGCGAGTAATAGTTGCTATCAGGCAACTACAAGCTAGGCTAATTAGTCGTGACGGCGACGACGCGTGGAGACCGGGCTGGCCGGCCGGGCGGGGACGACAGGGAGGGCGGGCGGGGCAAGGAGAGCGGTAACGGCCCCGGAACCAGCGCCGGGCGCCGCCGGCCCGCGTACCAGTGGGTGGCCCTGTCCAACACCACGCTGGCCATGGTGATGGCGACGGTCGACGGCTCCATCGTCATCGTCTCGATGCCGGCCATCTTCCGCGGCATCAACCTCGACCCGCTGTCCCCGGGCAACGTGACCTACCTGCTGTGGATGATCATGGGGTACCTGCTCGTGCAGTCCATCCTCGTGGTGACCCTCGGCAGGCTCGGCGACATCTTCGGCCGGGTCAAGATCTACAACCTCGGCTTCCTCGTCTTCACCCTCGCCTCGGTCGGGCTGTCCTTCGACCCGTTCCAGGGCACGCACGGCGCGCTGTGGCTCATCGGCTGGCGGTTCGTCCAGGCGTTCGGCGGCGCGATGCTCATGTCCAACTCGGCCGCGATCCTCACCGACGCGTTCCCCGAGGGCAAGCGCGGCATGGCGCTCGGCATCAACCAGGTCGCCGGGATCTCCGGCCAGTTCGTCGGGCTGCTGCTCGGCGGCCTGCTGTCCGCCTGGGACTGGCGGGCGGTCTTCTGGGTCAACCTGCCGTTCGGCCTGTTCGGCACCGTCTGGGCGTACAAGTCGCTGCGGGAAATCGCGAGCACCCGCAAGGCGCGCATCGACTGGCTCGGCAACCTCACCTTCGCGGCCGGCGCCGGCGTGCTGCTCACCTCGATCACCTTCGGCATCCGCCCCTACCACAGCGACCCCACCGGCTGGGCGAACCCGAAGGTGTTCGGCGGCCTGATCCTCGGCGTCGCGCTGCTCGCGCTGTTCTGCTTCATCGAGACCCGGGTGAAGGACCCGATGTTCCGGCTGTCGCTGTTCCGCATCCGCGCGTTCGCGGCCGGCAACATCGCCTCCCTGCTCGGCGCGATCGCCCGCGGCGGGCTGCAGTTCATGCTGGTCATCTGGCTCGCCGGGATCTGGCTGCCACTGCACGGCTACGACTTCACCGTCACCCCGCTGTGGGCGGGCATCTACATGCTCCCGCTCACCGCCGGGTTCCTCATCGCGGGCCCGATCTCGGGCACCCTGTCGGACCGGTACGGCGCACGGCCGTTCTCCACCAGCGGGCTGCTGGTGGCGGCCTGCTGCTTCACCGGCCTGCTGCTGCTGCCGGTGAACTTCCCCTACTGGCTGTTCGCGCTGCTGATCTTCGGCAACGGGATCGGCTCCGGCCTGTTCGCCTCGCCGAACACCGCCGCCATCATGTCCTCGGTCCCCGCCCATCACCGCGGCGCGGCGTCCGGCATGCGGTCCACCTTCCAGAACTCCGGCATGTCGCTGTCCATCGGCATCTTCTTCTCGCTGCTGATCGCCGGGCTGGCCAACACGCTGCCGAAGACGCTGACCGCGGGCCTCACCGCGCAGGGCGTACCGCTGGCCACCGCGAACTCGATCGCCCACCTGCCGCCGGTGTCCACGGTGTTCGCGGCGATGCTCGGCTACAACCCGGTAGCGAACCTTCTGGGGCCCTCCGGGCTGCTGCGCACGCTGCCGCCTGCGAATGTCGCCACGCTGACAGGCCGTGAGTTCTTCCCGCACCTCATCTCCGGCCCCTTCCACCACGGCCTGACCATCGTCTTCACCGCCGCGGCGCTGATGGCGGTGTGCGGCGCGGCCGTCTCCTGGATGCGCGGCAAGAAGCCGGAGGCCAGCCAGGAGCTATCCGAGCCGGTTGAGGTGGCCGCAGCGGAGTAGCGGCTACCGCCAGCCGCGTGTCCCCGGGTAAAATCCTCCCGTGCCTCGCTACGAGTTCCGCTGCCGCGCCTGCGGCGATACGTTTCTGCTCACCCGCCCGATGAGTGCCTCCGGCGACCCGGCGACCTGCCCGCAGGGCCACGACGACACGGTCAAGCTGCTGACCACGGTCGGTCTCGGCGGCCGCTCGTCCGGCGCTTCCGCCCCGGCCGGCGGCGGGGGGGGCGGTGGCTGCTGCGGCGGCGGGTGCGGCTGCGGCAGCTGAGCTGGACGCTACTCCCGAACGGGAGCGGCTGATTCCGGCGCTGCCTGAAGATCATGAAGGGTTCATAGCGTTCTAGCGCTGGCTCGCGAAGCACGCGTCCGTTCGGGATGATCCTCAGGAGTCCGCGCCGGCCTTGGCGACGGTGGCGGCGGCCCATCTGGTGGTGGAGATGACGCCGAGGACGAGGACGGCGTAGCCGCAGCCCGCCATCACCCACCAGCCGGCGTGGGCGGCGGTGAGGAAGCCGCCCTGCATGGTCCCGTGCAGGCTGGCCGCGAGTACCGAGCCGACGATGGCGACGCCGAGCGACTGGCCGAGCTGGCGGCTCGATGAGTTCATCCCGGAGGCCACGCCCGCCTGCGCCTTGGGCACGCCCGCCATGACGCCGTTGGAGATGGGCACGTTCACCATGCCGGCGCCGAAACCGAACAGGCCGTAGGTGGCGACAAGGAACAGCGGGCCGCTGGTGGAGCTGAGCTGCGACAGCGCGGCGGTGGAGAGGGTGAGCGCGGCGCCGGCGATGACGAACGGGACGCGCGGGCCGCCACGGGCGACGATCCGCCCGGAGATGGGTGAGGCGAGCGCCATCATGCACGGCATCGGCAGCAGGGTGAGGCCGGCCCGCAGCGCGCTGAAGCCACGCACGTCCTGCAGGTAAAGGGTGGTCAGGAAGAGGAAGCCGGCGCTCGCCGCGATCGCGCAGACGGCAGTGGCGTTGGCGGCGCTGAACGGGACCGACTTGAAGAACCTGAAGTCGATCAGCGGCTCGGCGCGCCGCGGCTCGAAGCGCAGCAGGAGCCCGAGCGCGGTAATCGAGAGCAGGAAGAACCCGATGATGCGCGGCGAGAACCAGCCGGTGGACGGCCCCTGGATGATCGCGTAGGCCAGCGAGGCGAGCATCACGATCACCAGGACCTGGCCGAGCGGGTCCGCCTTGCGGCCTCGCTCGGCCTTGGAGTCGGGCACGAGCAGGGCCGTGAGCGAGATCGCGGCCAGCCCGACCGGAATGTTCGCCCAGAAGATGCCCCGCCAGCCAACCGAGCCGACGAGGATGCCGCCGGCCACCGGCCCGAGCGCCATGGACAGGCCGGAGACGCCGTCCCAGACACCGATGGCCTTGGCCCGGTCCCGTGGCGCGCTGAAGACGTTCGTGATGATGCCGAGCGCTGCCGGGTTCAGCATGCTCCCGCCGATCCCCTGCAGCACGCGGAAGGCGATCAGGAAAGACAGGGAGGGGGCAAGGCTGCACAGCCACGACCCGAGCGTGAACAGGCTCAGGCCGACCTGGAAGATCGTGCGCCGCCCGATCCGGTCCGCCGCCGCACCCGAGAACAGCAGCAGGCTGGCGAGCACGATCGTGTAGCCCGCCACCGTCCACTGCAGCCCGGCCACGCTGGTGTGCAGTGACTTGCCGATTTCCGGCAGCCCCACGTTCACGATCGTGTTGTCAAGGCCGACCATGAAGAGCGCGGAGCAGCAGACCGCGAGGACAATGGCGCGGCGGCCGGAACCGACGGCTGCTCCCAGTGTTTCGCGTGGATCGTGAACCGCGGGCACCACCGAGACCGTTATCGGAGTAGAGGCCGGAATTACTTCGGGTCGTGACCGTGTAGATACGTTCTGTAGCTGTGAGCGGGCAGCGGGGACCGAACGCATTGCGTACCGCCTGGGGGTCAGCGGGGTGTGTTATCTGGATATGACACTACATTGCTGCACGCTGTAGTCAATAGGTGACGCCTTGAAATTGACATAATCGCCGGGGCCCCAACTTTAACGCTCTTTTACACTGTGCACTTCCGTCACGTTCACCCGACGCGGGGCGCTGCCTCGGTCTACATTTATGCAGGGCGCTGCTCAGAACGCCGAGGGATGCCGGCGACGCAGCGGGATACACCTGGCGTCCTTCGCAAGACGCGTGAAAAGCGAGGTGGGACGTGGCCGACGGGGGGTACGTGAGCCGCAGGCTGCTGCAGCTTGTGATGCCGGTCTTCCCCGACCGCCGCATGTTCCGCATTCACGACCCGGAGGTGCACCCGGACGCGCCCGGCGGGCCGCTGCCCCCGATCGGCGTGCTCGTCTCGGCCAGCCGGGAGCAACTGTGGGTGGGCTCGCTGCAGCAGGACATCGACGTCCGCCTGGTCCTTGAGGAGTGGGACGGCCAGCCGCTGCTGCCCGACGCCTGGGATGAGGAGGCCAAGGCGCGGCTGTACCTGCGCGGACGGCTGTCGATCGACATGGGGACGGCGGGACCCGCGCTGTCCGGGCTGCGACTGTCCGGCGGCGTCGGCAACTACGAGGTCCGGGTGTACGCGCGGTACCGCGAGGCCGTGGTGCAAATGTACGGAGAGCTGTTCAACCAGCACAAGGACCCGTTGTCGGATGAGTTCCAGCGCGAGAAGCGCAAGCTAGAAGGCGTCGAGCGGTACCTCATCCAACTGTGGCGCGACTCCTAGCCGACGGCACTCGCGGCCGCCGGGCCGGCCCGTAGCGGAGCGCTGGTCGAGGGGCTCGCGGACGATGGCGGGCCGGCCGGGGTTTTAGAACCCTGGCCACGGAAAGGCATCATCGCGTAGACGGTCAGCCCGATGACGGCGAGCAGGACGACGGTGCAGATCGAGCCGACGATCTTCCCCCGGGTGGTCCGCAGCGCGGCGGTCGGCCCGGGCCGCCGGAATGAGGACAACCTCGTGGCCAGGCCCGGGTCCTCGGCAGTCAGCCGCCGCTCAATCTCGGCGAGCATGCGCTGCTCGTCCATTGACAGCGCCATAGCGCCATACCTCCGCGTTCCGCGCGCCAGTGGGAAGTTCCTCTAACTATCCCCCACGAGTGGGTGTTTATCCAATCGTTCTGACTTTGTTCCTGACCCTTTTTCTAGCCGCCGTCAGGCGAATACCCGACGCGGCCAAACCGGACAAAGGTGCAGGTTTCACACAGCGCGCTCGCTGAGCGGAACCGAACACCTGTTTGCTGAAATCGAATGCTGGTTCTAGACTAGCCCTCATGCGCTGGGACAGCTTGCGACTCGATTCGAGCGAGACGGGTAGTGCCGGGTACGCCGCGCTGCCGCTCATCGAGCGGGGCGCGGTCGCCCGCACGTTCGACACCCCCGAGTTCCGCGGCATGACCTTCTACGAGGTCCAGGCCAAGTCGATCGTGTCCGAGGTACCCAAGTCCTCCCGGATGATGTTCCGCTACACCATCAACCCCTACCGTGGCTGTATTCACGCCTGTAAATATTGCTTTGCCAGGAACTCGCATACGTACCTGGACCTGGACGCGGGCCGGGACTTCGACACCAAGGTCGTGGTTAAGGTAAACGCGCCGCAGCTGCTGCGGGCGAAGCTGGCCTCGCCCGGGTGGCGCGGCGAGCACATCGCGATGGGCACCAACGTCGACTGCTACCAGCGGGCGGAGGGGCGTTACCGGCTGATGCCCGGGATCATCGGCGCGCTGCGCGACGCGCGGAACCCCTTCTCCATCCTGACGAAGGGGACGCTGATCCTGCGCGACCTCGACCTGCTGCGGTCGGCGGCGGAGGTCACCGACGTGGGGCTCAACGTCTCCGTGGCGTTCACCGACGAGTCGCTGTGGCGGGCCATCGAGCCTGGCACGCCCGCGCCGCAGCGCCGCCTCGAGGCGTGCGCCGCGTTGAACGACGCGGGGCTGCGCTGCGGCGTGCTGATGGGCCCGGTCGTCCCGTTCCTGTCCGACTCGCCCGCGCAACTGGCGGCGGCCGTGCGGGGGGCCGCGGCGGCAGGCGCGCCGCACGTGACGCCGATCGTGCTGCACCTGCGGCCGGGTGCCCGCGAGTGGTTCCTCGGCTGGCTCCGTGAGGCGCACCCCGAGCTTGTCCCCCGGTACGCCGAGCTGTACGGGCCGGGCGCGTACGCGCGCAAGGACTACCAGGCCCGGATCTCCGGCCAGGTACGCGAACTGGCGGAGCGCTTCGGCGTCGGCCGAGAGACCGGCCGCTCCGGCCGGCCCGCGCGGCGCGATCAGGCCTCACCAAGTGTTCCGGCCCCGGCGCGCGATCGGGTCGAGCCGGCCCACCCCGCTCCTCCGGCGGGCCGGGTCGCCCTGAGCGAGCAGGCCGCACCCGCCGACCCGGCGCCCCCGGCCGTCTCGTCACATCAGCAGCTCACGCTGCTTTAGTGGAGCGCAGCGGCAGCTCAGCGCATGATCATGAACGGGACGGAACCAACATTGATCAGCATCGATCTTAATTCAACAAAGGAATTTTACTCGCCGGTAGCCTTATGCCGGTAAACAGAGTTACTCGATTCCGGCAGCGCGCTGGCCCCGCGTTTACGGATTCGGGCGGTGCGAGGCGGCCGGCGATAGGCGTTTCCGGTGCCGGGCACCGTGCCGGAAACGGAATCCGCGACTCACCGGTAATGGCACTGAGTGCCCGGCCCGGGGCAAACACGGGACAGGAACCGGGCAAGAGCGCATCGGAAACCGGGGCGGGCGGAGCCGGGCCGGCCCGCGCCGGGCGGACTGCAAACGTTCGCAGTCGCCGGGGGCGCCCGGCGGGGCGCGGTCCGGGGGGCTGCGCTGCCGTGCAGTCTCACGCCGCACGGCAATCCAGTCCGGGGCCGTACGGCGATCCAGGGCCGTAACGTACGGCGGTCCAAGCCGCGCCGCATCGCTATCGCAGGCGGCCACGGCTATCCCGGCCGCGGCCGCGGGAGGCTCGCCCGCTTTGCGGCGCGCCGTGCCCATGCGGATAAGAAAGCGGGGGAAAGCGCCTACCGCGAGGCATGCCACCGTTGATATAGCTGTTATCACGTTATGGGCCAGATCGGTGGCAGAGATCACAGATACACGCGAGTATTACCCCCATGACGATTCAGGCGGAACTCATCGGGGAGACGGCCGTTGAGATTCCATGTCCGCCGCTGGGCGCGGCGGAACTTTCAGCAGCCGATGCCGAGCGCATGGCCGGCATGTTCAAGGCGCTGGCCGACCCGGTTCGGCTCCGGCTCTTCTCCCGGGTCGCCGCGCATCAGAGCGGGGAAGCCTCCGTTTGCGACATACAGAACGTGGGGGTTTCCCAGCCCACGGTCAGCCACCACCTGAAGAAGCTGAGGGAGGCAGGACTGATAATCTCCGAGCGCCGCGGCACCTGGGTCTACTGCCGGGTGGCACCTGGGGTGCTGCCCGCCATGGCGCAGATGCTCTCGCCCAGGGAACCGGGCATCTAGGGCAGCCGCGCCACTGCCCCGCCAGGCCTGCTCTCCGGGAGCGAGCAGGTGGCCGGCCAGGCAAGCCGAACTGACGCGTCGTCACCAGCGGGAATGCCCGCGACGTGCGGGGCCAAGCCGGGTGGTCTCCGGGCGCCACTAGAATTCGTTGTCATGGCAGAGCCATACCGGAACCACAGCGACCTCAGCGGACGGCCGGGCGGGGAGCGGTACAGCGAGCGGCTGATCGTGCGCAGCGTGCCGGTTCCCGATCCGGGTGAGGACTTCCTCAGTCAGATTCCGGTTCCGGCGGCCGTTGCCTGGGTGCGGCAGAGCGCGGGGCTGGCCGGGTGGGGTGAGGCCGCCCGGGTCACGCTCCCGGCCGGGGCCGACCGGTTCACGGCCGGCGAGAAATGGCTCCACGCGATCACCGAAAGCGCGGACATCGACGATGCGGTACGCCGGCGAGGCTCGGGCCTGGTCGCGTTCGGCACCTTCACGTTCGATGACGCGTCCGAGGGCTCGGTGCTCGTCGTGCCGGAGGCGGTGCTCGGCCGGGACGGCACGGGCAACGCCTGGCTGACCACGATCACCCCCGATGGCGGCCCCGAGCGGGAAACCGGAGCCCAGCAAGCCGGAGCCCCGCGAAGCGGGGCCTGGCCGCACAGTGTTAGCCAGCACAGTGTCATACAGCCGTACATCGCGCCCGGCGCCATCGCCTGGCACGACGGGTCGCTGTCCGCGCCCGAGTGGCAGCAGGCGGTCGGCGAGGCGGTGCACCGGATCACCCACTCGGCAGAGCTGCGCAAGGTGGTGCTCGCCAGGGACCTGCACGCCACGGCCGACCATCCGATCGACGTGCGGGTGCTGCTGAGCCGGCTCGCCGCCCGGTACCCCGGCTGCCACACGTTCGCCTGCGACGGCCTGGTCGGCGCCACCCCCGAGCTGCTCATCAGCCGCGACAGCTGGGAGGTCAGCTCGCTTGTGCTCGCCGGGACGGCGCCGCGCGGCGCGACCCCGGGCCAGGACAGCGACCTCGCCCGCGCACTGCTGGGGTCCGCGAAGGAGAACGAGGAGCACGAGTACGCCGCCGTATCGCTCCGGGATGCCCTCTCCCCGCTGTGCGCAGCGATGTACGTCACGCCGCGTCCCGAGCTGATCAGGCTGCCCAACGTGCAGCACCTCGGCACCAGGGTCCACGGGACCCTCGCCGCGGTCAAGTCCGCGCTCACCCTCGTCGCGGCGCTGCACCCCACGGCCGCCGTCGGCGGCACGCCAACCGGGGCCGCCGTCGAGGCGATCCGTGAGCTCGAGTCGATGGACAGGGAACGGTACGCGGGCCCGGTCGGCTGGATCGACGCCGACGGCAACGGCGAGTGGGGCATCGCGCTGCGCTGCGCCCAGCTGGCCGGGCGCCGGGCGCGGCTGTTCGCCGGCTGCGGCATCGTCGCCGCGTCCGACCCGGTCGCCGAGCTGGCGGAGACCGAATCCAAGTTCCGCCCGATGCGGATGGCATTGGAACAGGCTGACTGATTCTGTTTGAACTTGCTTGCGCGATCGTTATCTTTTGTTGTTCCAGCCTTGATCACTTTCGGTCATGATGCTTGTAGATCGAGTAATCATGCCTCGTCATGACGGCTCCGTGAGCGGGGGAAATCTTAAGCGCCGGGAAAGCCGGTCCCGCAGGCATGCCCGTCTTGACTACTATCAGTAAGGAGCTGCGCACAATGGGTGCATTCCCATCACGGCGCCGGAAGCGGACCCGGGGTGCGTTCGCCGCGGCCTGCGGCATGGCGGCCATCGCGGTCGCCGCGGCCGCCTGCAGCAGCGGGACAAGCGGCACAAGTAACCAGCCAGGCACGACGGGCGGCACGCCGGTCAGCGGCGGCACGGCGGTCTGGGCGCTGCCGCCGTCCACCACGCCCAACTACATCTTCCCGTTCACCAGCAGCTCCTACTTCAGCGTGACCAACGCCGAGTCCTTCCAGTACCTGATGTACCGGCCGCTTTACTGGTTCGGCAACGGCGCGTCCCCGACGCTGAACACCAGCCTGTCGCTGGCCGACGCGCCGGTCTACAACGGCAACAACGTCACCATCACGCTCAAGGGCTGGAAGTGGTCCAACGGCGAGACCATCAGCGCCCAGGACGTGGTGTTCTGGATCCACATGCTGCAGGCGGTCGGCTCGAGCGACTGGGGCGCGTTCGTGCCCGGCGGGTTCCCGACCAACGTGTCCAACGTCAAGGCCACCAACAACACGACGGTGACCATGACGATGAACAAGGCGTACAACCCGACCTGGTTCACCTACAACGAGCTCAGCCAGATCACCCCGATGCCCCAGGCCTGGGACGTCACCGCGAGCGGTGCGAGCAACTGCACCACGACCGTCAGCGACTGCGCCGCGGTGTACGCCTACCTGGACAGCCAGTCAAAGAACATGACCGGCTGGGCGTCCTCCAAGCTCTGGCAGATCGTGGACGGGCCGTGGAAGCTGTCCGCCTTTAACTCCGACGGCAACTCCACGTTCGTGCCCAACCACTCTTACTCGGGCCCCAGCAAGCCCAAGCTGGCCGAGTTCCAGGAGGTGCCGTTCACGACCGAGGCGGCCGAGTACAACGTGCTGCAGGCGGCGGCCGCGGGCGGCGGGCAGAAGCTGGACGTGGGCTACCTGCCGACCACCGACGCGCCGGCCAAGCCGGCCAACGCCACCGTCGGGACCAACCCGGTGCACAACTTCACCCTCGACCCGCTCTACGCGTGGGGCATCAACTACTTCCCGGTCAACTACCAGTCGACCACGGGCAACGGGCCGATCATCAAGCAGCTTTACTTCCGCCAGGCGCTCGCCTACCTGATGAACCAGGCGTCGATCATCAGCGGCCCGCTGCGCGGCTACGGCCTGTACACGGTCGGCCCGGTGGGCACCCACCCGGCGACGCAGTTCCTGTCGGCTCAGGGCAAGCAGGGCGACCCGTTCCCGTACAACCCGACCAAGGCCAAGGAGCTGCTGACCAGCCACGGCTGGAACGTCGTGAGCAATGGCAGCACCACCTGCACGAACCCGTCGCTGTGCGGCACCGGCGTGAAGCAGGGCCAGTCGCTGACCTTCACCCTGCCGTACGCGACCGGGACCGACTGGATCGCCTCGGAGATGACGCAGCTGCAGTCCAACGCGAGCACGCTCGGCATCAAGCTGAACCTCGAGCCCAAGCCGTTCAACCAGGTGACCGCCATCGGCGGCGGCAACTGCGTGGTCGCGCACATCTCCTGCAACTGGGACATGGTCAACTGGGGCGGCGGCTGGACGTTCGTGCCGGACTACGCCCCCACCGGGGAGACGCTGTTCATGTCCGGCTCCGGCGCCAACTCGGGCGGGTACTCCAACGCGCAGAACGACGCGCTGATCAACCAGACGCTGACGTCCAGCTCGATGGACCCGATGTACAACTGGCAGAACTACCTGTCAACGCAGCTCCCGGTGATCTGGCAGCCGAACGGCGCCTACTCGCTGACCGAGGTCGCCAACAACCTGCGCGGCGTGCTGCCGCAGTCCACCACGCTCGGCATCAACCCGGAGAACTGGTACTTCGTGAAGAGCTAGGCAGATCGACAACATCATCGAGAGGAACGGGTGCGGGCCTTCCGTTAACCGTCGGCAAGTTCGCTGACGGTTAACGGACAGCTACGACTTGTACCCTCCCCGGGACTTACCGTGACCGAAAAGGCATCAGAGTCGCCGGGGAGGGGGATGACAGCGGTAAGGCGGAGACGTGCCGGCGTCGGGGGACGCCGCATCCGTTCGGGGGAAGGCCCTTGATTGGTTTCCTGCTTAGGAGAATCCTGCAGGCGGCGATCGTCGTGCTGCTCGTCACGATGTTCACCTTCATCCTGCTGCGCGCCATCCCTGGCAACGTGGCGGTGGCGATCCTCGGCCCGTCGGCGTACCGCAACCCGGCCGCGCTCGCCCAGTTCAACGCGCAGTACGGCTTCGATAAGCCGTGGTTCTCCCAGTACCTGCTGTGGCTCGGCCACCTGCTGCAGGGGAACCTCGGGTTCTCCTGGACGCTCGACCAGTCGGTCGCCTCGCTGCTCGCCAACCGGCTGCCCAAGACGATCATCCTCGTCGGCTCCTCCACGATCATCGCGCTGCTCATCGCGGTGCCGGTCGGGCTGTGGCAGGCGGTGCGACGGAACAAAGAGGTGGACTACATTTTCACCTCCTTGTCGTTCCTGTTCTACGCGGCGCCGACGTTCTTCGTGGGGGAAGTGCTCATCCTGGTGTTCTCGGTGAAGCTGGGGTGGTTCGGCCCGGAGGCGGCACAGGGCGGCACGTGGGACGACCTGACCAACTGGCGGGCCATGGTGCTGCCCGTGACCACCCTGGCGCTGGTGTCGATCGCGCTGTTCAGCCGGTACATGCGCTCGTCCGTGCTCGACAACATCACCGAGGACTACGTGCGCACCGCGCGGGCCAAGGGCGCGTCGGGCAAGCGGGTGCTGTGGCGGCACGTGATGCGCAACTCGCTGATCCCGATCGCCACGCTGCTCGGCCTGTCCATCCCGGGCATCATTTCCGGCGCGCTGATCACCGAGTCGGTGTTCAACTACCCCGGCATGGGCCTCCTGTTCTACCAGTCGGCTCAGAAGCAGGACTACCCGGTGCTGCTCGGCTTCATCATCGTGGTCGCGATCGCCACCGTCGTCGGGTCGCTGCTCGCCGACATCGCCTACGCGGTGCTCGATCCGCGGGTGAGGTACGCGTGACCGCGGCGACGGGCGCGCCCGGTGCCCCCGAGGTGCAGGCGACGCGGGGCATGCTGCCGGCCGCCAAGCCCCGTAGCATGTTCCGCCGCGGCCTCGAGGTCTTCCTGGAGAACAAGCTCGCGATCGTCGGCGTGGTGATCCTCGTGCTGATCTTCGCGTTCTGCTACCTCGGCCCGCTGTTCTACAACACCGACCAGGTGCACGTGGACCTGGCGAACGAGAACCTGCCGCCCGTCCCCGGGCACCCGCTCGGCACCGACCAGAACGGCTACGACGTCCTCGGCAGGCTCATGGTCGGCGGGCAGATCTCGCTGGAGGTGGGGCTGGCCGCCGCGGTGCTCGCCACCGTGGTCGGCACGCTGTGGGGCGCGGTCGCGGGGTACTTCGGCGGGATCACCGACGCGATCATGATGCGGCTGGTCGACGCGCTGCTCGCCATCCCCACCCTGTTCCTCGCGCTGGTGGTGGTGTCCATGTTCCCGCCGACGGAAACAGAGCTGATCCTGGTCATCGCGCTGACCTCGTGGCTGACCACCTCGCGGCTGATCCGCGGCGAGGCGCTGTCGCTGCGGGTGCGCGACTACGTACAGGCGATGCGGGTGATGGGCGGCGGGTCGGCGCGGGCCGTGTTCCGGCACATCGCGCCGAACGCCATCGGCACGATCATCGTCAACGCCACCTTCCAGGTCGCCGACGCGATCTTGCTGATCGTGGCGCTGTCCTACCTGGGCCTCGGCATCCGGCCGCCGCAGACCGACTGGGGCGGCATGCTCAACGCCGGCATCAACTCGGTCTACGACGGTTACTGGTGGCAGATTTTCCCGGCCGGGATCGCGATCATCCTCGTGGTCATCGCCATCAACTTCATCGGTGACGCGCTGCGCGACGCGTTCGAGGTCCGCCTGCAGCGGCGCTGAGTTTCCTACCTGGGAGGACATCTTTCCGTTGACTCCGCTCCTGTCCATCGAAGACCTGCGCATGGAGATCAAGCTGCGCCGGGCCACCGTGCACGCCATCGACGGCGTGTCGCTGACGGTCGATCCGGGCGAGTGCCTCGGCATCGTCGGCGAGTCGGGCAGCGGCAAGACGATGACCGCGCTGTCCGTCATGCGGCTGCTGCCGTCCGGCGGCGAGGTGGTCGGCGGCCGCATCGTGGTCGACGGCACCGACGTGGCCGTGCTGCCGGAATCCGAGATGGAGCGGGTGCGCGGCAACCAGATCGGGATGATCTTCCAGGACCCGCTGACTTCGCTGAACCCGACGATGACGATCGGCGACCAGATCGCCGAGTCGGTGCGGCTGCACCGGGGCGCGTCCAAGCAGCAGGCGCTGGCCCGGGCGGTTGAGGTGCTCGGCCTCGTCGGGATGCCCAAGCCGTCGGAGCGGGTGTCGAACTACCCGCACCAGTTGTCCGGCGGGATGCGGCAGCGCGTCATGATCGCGATGGCGCTGGCCTGCGAGCCCAAGCTGCTCATCGCCGACGAGCCGACCACCGCGCTCGACGTCACCATCCAGAAGCAGATCCTTGAGCTCATCGACTCGCTGCGGCAGCGGCTTGGGATGGCGGTCATCCTGGTGACGCACGACCTGGGGGTCATCGCGGGCCGCGCCGACCGGGTGGCGGTGATGTACGCCGGGCGGATCGTGGAGACGGCACCGACGGACGTGCTGTTCAAGAGCCCGCGGCACCCGTACACCGAGGCGCTGTTCGAGGCGCTGCCGGAGAAGGCCGGCGCGGAGGAGGCCGTGCGGCGGCTGTACAACATCCCCGGCCAGCCGCCGGACCTGACCGCGCCACCGCCCGGGTGCAAGTTCGCGCCGCGGTGCCGGTACGCGCGTGAGTCGTGCGTGAAGGACGAGCCGGGGATGACCGACCTGGACGGCGCGCACCGGTTCCGCTGCTACTACCCGGTGGGGTCGTCAGCAGAGGTGCGCGACCCGTCCACGCCGTTCGTGTCCGAGCCGCCTGACCTGCCAGCGGTTGAGCGGTCGTCGGCGGCGGCCACGGGCGCGGCGGCCAACGGCGCTGTGGTGGCCAACACGGCGCTGGCCGGCGGGCGCGGGGGCAGGCCGGCGGCCGACGGGACGGTGGACGCGCCGCTGCTCACCGTCTCACGGCTGGTGAAGAACTTCACGGTGACCGCGGGCGCGGTGCTCCAACGCAAGGTGGGGCAGGTCTCCGCCGTCGCCGACGTGTCCTTCGCCATACCCGTCGGGTCGACGTTCGGCCTGGTCGGCGAGTCGGGGTGCGGTAAGACCACCATCGGACGGCTGATCGTGGGCCTGGAGAAGCCCAATGCCGGCTCGATCGTGCTCGGCGGGCGTGACCTGGCCTCGCTGCCGCGCCGGGAGCGGCGGCGGCAGGCACGGCAGGTGCAGCTGATGTTCCAGGACTCGTACGCGTCCATGGACCCGCGGATGCGGGTCAGCACGATCCTGCGCGAGCCGCTCGTCATCCAGCGGGACGGGGACCGGGCCGAGCAGCGGCGGCGGATGAGCGCGCTGCTCGACGAGGTGGGGCTGCCGGCCGCCGCGGCCGAGCGCTACCCGCACGAGTTCTCCGGCGGGCAGCGGCAGCGCCTCGGCCTCGCCCGGGCGCTGATGCTGCGGCCGGGGCTGATCGTCGCCGACGAGCCGGTGTCCGCCCTCGATGTGTCGATCCAGGCGCAGATACTGAACCTCATGCTCGACCTGCAGCGCGAGCACCGGCTGACGTACCTGTTCATCTCGCACGACCTGGGCGTGGTGCGCTACATGTCCGACCTGATCGGCGTGATGTACCTGGGCAAGATGGTCGAGGTCGGCCCGGCCTGGCACGTGTACTCGGCGCCCATCCACCCGTACACGCGCGGCCTCATCGACACGGTGCCGGTCGCCGACCCGTCACTAGAGCGGGCGAAGGGTACCGAAGGCGTGCGCGGCGAGCTCCCGTCCGCGGTCGCGCCGCCGTCCGGCTGCCGGTTCCGCACCCGGTGCCCGCGGGTGCAGGACGTGTGCGCCGCGCAGGAGCCGCCGCTGCGGACCTTCACCGCCGAGGGGCACAAGGCGGCCTGCCACTTCCCGCTCCGCGAGCCGGAGGCCGGCCTCTAGCCGGCCCCACGGCCCATTCCGGCGCTGAGCCCTTCGGGGCTTCTTGCTGTTATCAACAGCTTCAGCGGGCCAGGCGGTGATGGTGGACATTTGGGCACACTCGGATGTACCCAAATGTCCACCATGATGACCGAGACCGGCCGCTAGCAGGCGACCGGGCGGCGGGACAGGTCGGTGGCGCCCGGGAGGGTGATCAGGTGGGTCGCAGGCGGGGTCGGCACGCCCTCGCGGAGCATCCAGTGGTCCATGTAGACGCCTGCTGGCACCCAGTACTCCAGGCCCTCGATACTGCGGCCGAGTACCGCGCAGCCGTGCCCCCGGCGGGCGCGGTCCGGGTGCTGCGACGGCACCCAGTACGCGCCCTCGGCCCGGTACAGCACTGGGGTCAGGTCGACCAGCTCACCCAACTCCATGTACTCCCACAGCCGCCCGTCGTCGAGCGGGCTCGCGGCGAACGGCGGCCAGCGGATGGGCTCGCTGCCCACCATGGCGAGCACGCGGACCTCCGGCACGCCAGGCCGTCCCGCCGGGCCGTTTTCTCCCTGCCCGCCCGCCCTGTCCGGCCCGCCCTCCCCGCCCCGCCCGCCGTGGTGCACGGTGAGCAGCGCCGTGACCTGCCGATCGCTCACCCAGCCGAGCAGCGCGCCGTCGCGCGGCACGGGCATGCCCTCGGTGACGATCCGGTGGCTTGCTACCGGCACCGGCGTCCCCGGCCTGATCTCGTGGCACTCACCGTCGCGCGCGCGCCACGGTCGCAGCGTGAAATGCTCGGCCGGATGCTGGGCGAGCACGTAGAAGCCCGGGTCCTCGAGGCCCCGGTAGCGCAGCACGATCGAGCCGCGCCAGCCGGCGGCATGACGGGCCGCGACCGGGCCGGGATCGCCGGGCCAGGACGGGTTCAGCGCCAGGGGGTAAGACCGGAACAGTCGCAGGCATGCGGCGAACGACGCGGCCCCGGACAGGGCGTGAACGAACACGGGCTGCTCTCCTCGCGTTCCCCCGGGCCGCGCCCGCCGCATTCGGCGAGGTCTGAGGTTAGTAGCCGTTGATGACGTGGCGCACGCTAGGTGCGCAACCTTATGCTGCTGTGAGTGACGTCAGCAGACATCGGTCAACTGACGCATATCGATGCGGCATCAGCACTCGGGTGTTGCCCAAGCCTGCCGTCCGGGGCGCCGCGGACCTAGGACCGCGCCGATCTGGGACTGTCTAGGACGCATGCGGACCAGGCGCGCATACCGGGACACACCGGCCCGGTGAATCAGCACGGTGCGCCAGCGCGCCGGCCGACCGTGGTGCCACCCTCCGGCGGTACGGGAGATGAAACCCTTGCCCACCCGGGCACCGGCGGGGTAGCGGCGCAGAGCCCGACCGCGACGGCCGGCTGTGCACCCAGCATCACCTGCTACAACTTCTTCCTGCTCAGGTACCGGCCCGGCGCCGACCTGACGGCGAACGCCGCCACGATCACCGCCCACCTGCGGCAAAGCGGCTGCCCGGTTGGCTCCTGCCTCATCGCGCCGGTCGCCGACCAGCGGCCAGGCGACATCAAGAATTACGCCAGCATCAGGGACACCCCGCTCGCGCTCGCCGCCGCGCTGGCGGTGCTCGCCGCGGGCACCCTGTCGCACGTGCTGCTCACCGGGGTGCGGCGGCGCCGCCGCGACCTCGCGATGCTCAAGACGCTCGGGTTCACCAGGCGCCAGGTGCTCGCCGCGGTCGCCTGGGAGGCCAGCGCCTTCGCCGCCGTCGCGCTGCTGGCCGGCCTGCCCGTCGGCGTGCTGGCCGGCCGCCTGGCCTGGGCGGCCTTCGCGAACCAGGCCGGCATCTCGCCCGCGGCCAGCATCCCGCTGCCCTCGGTGCTGCTCGTCGTGCCCGTCACCCTGCTGCTCGCCAACCTGGTCGCCGCCTGGCCCGGCTGGCGGGCCGCCCGGCTGCGCCCCGCCGCGGTGCTGCGCACCGAGTGACGAGCGGGGACGGGTGACTGGCGGGAGCGGGTGACCGACAGCTGCGGTGACGGCCGGGTACGGGTGACGACCGCGCGGACCGCGGCCACGGTCCGCGCGGTCGCAGCGGCCGCTTCGGAAACGAGATTCGAACCAGTGCAGGTAAAGCGGACGCGCCACTCGGGGCTTGTGACGGGCAACTCTAACGGTGACCCCTGGGGCGTGCCGCGTCCGCTGGTCCCTGCTGTGAGGTTCCGGTCCTCATGGTGCCGTCAGGTGCGTATGAAGACATCGGGCAGTTGACGGATTGTGAAGCGTCTGCTAGCGCGCGTACGGCCAGGGCCCCGTCATGGTTCACTCCGTTCGTAGCAGGGCGGCCGCCGGGACGCGGGCGGCGGCCCGGCCGGGGATCGCCGCCACCAGGTTGGCCGCCACCAGGGCGCCGGCGATGACGAGAACGACGATGAGCACGGGGACCGACGGCTCGGGGATGACGCTGATCTGGCGGGCGAACAGGTCCCACAGGTAGCGGCCGAGCGCGATGCCGAGCGGGACGCCGACCAGCGCCCCGGCCGCCACGGCGACGGTCGACTGCCAGGCGACCGTCGCGGCGAGCTGGCGCCTGGTCAGGCCGAGCGTCTTCAGCAGCGCGAGGTCGGCGCGGCGGCGGCGGACGGAGGCGGCCAGGGTCAGCCACAGCGAGGCGACCGCGCCGGCCGCCAGGGCGCCGGCCAGGATCAGCGGCGCCGCGCCCATGGAGCGGTAGTCGGTGATCTCGGCAGGACGCTGAACGGTGCTGACCACGCCGCCGTTCCGGGCTGGGACGATCTTCTGCTGCAGGAAGTTCTGCTGCGCGGCGACGTCCGCGCCCGGGCGGAGGGTGACGAGGATCTCGTTCGGCGCGTCCGCCGTGGCGCCGGGAATGTGCTGGTAGTCAAGGACGGCGCCGGTGCCCATCTCGGTATGCAGGGTTCCCGCCACGCCGAGCGAGGGCAGCGTGGCGGTGCCGGCGATCCGCAGCCGGAACGGCGCGGTGCCTCCGTCGGTCACGGTCACCCAGTCGCCCACCTGCTTGTGCAGCGCGGCCAGCGTGGCGGCGCCGAGCACCACCTCGTCCGGCGCCCGCAGCCCGTTGCCCGACAGCAGCGGCGGCGCGATCGGCGAGCCCGGTGTCATGCCGATGACGGGGACGGTCTGGCCTTCGATTCTGGCCGTGGCGTAATAGATGCCGGTCCACGCGGCGACCGCCCGGTCGGCGTCGAGGACCGGGGCGGCGGCGTGCACGCTGTCCGTCGTATTGCCGGAACTGAGGTCGAAGGTCCAGTTCCAGCCGTACAGCGCGGGCTGCGAGACGAGCGTCGTCAGGCTCGACCCGAACGTGATCGTCGCCATCATGACCACGCTGGCGAGCACGGTCCCGAGGATCGCGGGCGCCACCGTCACCTGGTCACGGTCCGCGCCCGGGCCGAACGCCAGCCGGACGCCCTCGGCGGCCGGCACCGGCAGGCCGAGCGCCTGCGCCGCGCGGACGGCGCGCGCGCCGAGCGGACGGTACGGCCGGGCGCCGGCGGCCGGCGGACGGGGGGCACGACGGCGGGCGATGACAAGTGCGGCGCCGGACATGACGGCGATGATCACCGCGACGCCGGCGCCCAAGACCGTCCAGTCGAACGCCACGCCCGGGGTCGGGTAGACCGCCCGGATCGCGCCAAGGGGCGCGAGCGGTGACAAGGCCACCGCGGCGCCCGCGGCGAGCAGCGCGCCCGCGGCGACGGCGGCGAGGACCCCGGGCAGGCCGTCGGCGGTCGTCACCGCCGGGCCCGCGCCGAGCGCGCGCATGGTCGCCAGGTCGGCGCGGTCACGACGCAGCTGACGGCCGATGACCTGCCCCGCGATGATCAGCGCGGCCAGGGCGGCGATGCCGCCGAAGACCGCAAGGGCGAACGAGGTGGGCGCGATCGCCCGCTCTGCCTTGGCCACGGTGAGCGAGGTGTCGTAGAACTCGATGGGGAACCCGGCGGGCAGCACTGACTGGATAGCGGCCTCAGCGCCAGCCACGCTCGTCCCCGGCCGCAGCTGGACGACGGTCTCGGTGGCGAAGGCGCAGCAGCCGATCAGCTTCCTCGTCAGCCCGGGGGTGAACAGCGCGCCGCCGTCGCGCTGGGTGTCGATGTCGTCCTGCGTTTCCTCGGAGCTGTAGACGACCGCGCCGACGACCGTGACCTGCTGCCGGGCGACGGGCGTGACGTGCTTGCCCGCGTACAGCTCGTTCAGCTCCGCGTTGGTGAAGAACCCGAGCTCGGCGACGGTGCCGACGCGCACCGACCCCGAGGTCCCCTTGGCGTCCATCGCGATCTCGTCCGGGCGGGACGGGTCGGGCAGCCGCCCCTGGACGGCGGTGACCCGGTCGGTGCTGAAGTACTCGCCGTCCACGCTGCCGGGCAGCGGCCCGGCGATGTACGGGGCCGCGACCGGCTGCCCGTTCAGGCGGAGGATCGCCACGTTCAGCTCGGCGTAGCTGGCGACATGCCGCACGCCTGGCAGCGCGGCGATCTTCTTGATGACGGCGGGGGCGTAGCCGGACGCGCCAGTGGCGCCGGACAGCCCGGTCAGCACGGTCAGGTCGGACGGGTTCGTGGCGGCCAGGTACGCGGCGTACGCGCCCTGGGTGCGGCGGGCCGCGGCCACCGAGCCGATGGCGAGGCCGCCGACGAGGCCGAGCAGCAGGGTGATGGCGAGGTACCCCGTCCACCGGCGGCGCAGGGTACGCGCGAACCGGTACCAGGCGACGCGGAAGGCCTCAGCGGCGTGCATTCAGGCAGTATGGCGTCCTTTGCCTGGTCGCAGGAGGGGGGCAGCGCGTAACCACGCCTTCGTGCCAGCACCCCGCACGCCGGGATGCCCGCACGTCGCCGCTGGTCGCCGGGGGCGGGGCTGGTCAGCCCGGCGGGGCCAGCCGGTACACCGCCCCGGCCGCGTCGTCGGTCACGTACAGCGCGCCGTCCGGGCCTGGCACCGCGTCCACCGGGCGCCCCCAGAAGGTGCCGCCGGCGTTCTCGAATCCGCCGGCCAGGCTGACGGCAGGTTTCAGCGTGCGCGTCGCGGCGTCCCAGGCCAGCCATAGCACGGCCGGCGGCTGCGGCGGCTGGCGGTTCCACGAGCCGTGCACGGCGACCACGGCGCCGTCCGACCACGGCGCGGGTAGCTTGCTGCCGGCCAGGAAGCTCAGGCCGAGCGGCGCGCTGTGCGCGGGCAGCCCCACCTCGGCCGGCGGGAGCTTCGCGCAGTCGAGGGCGGTGCCGCCCGGGTTGGTGACCGCGTTGGGCACGAGCGGGACGTCGGCCAGCGACCCCGCCGGGTGGCTGTCGTCCTGGTCCGGGTCGCAGTACGGCCAGCCGACGTCGCGTCCCGCGGTGACGGGGACCACCTCGTCGGGCGGGTGGTCGTTCACGTACGCGCGGATGACCTTCCCGAACGCGTCGCCGTCCGTCGCGTAGGGCCCGTGGACCGGGTAAGGGATGTTGTCCCGCTCGTTCACCGCCGTCCAGGCCGTGCCGTCCGGCGCGACCGCCAGGCCCTCGCCGTTGCGCACGCCCCGCTCTACCACCCGCAGGTCGCTGCCGTCGGGGCGCATCGCCATGATGTCCGCCCGCTGCGGCATCATCGACCGGTCATCCGGGTTGGCGTTGGACGAGCTGCCCACGTTGAAGTAGACGGTGCCGTCCGGGGCGACCGTCACGTCCTTGAGCCGGTGGTCGTCGTCGCCGTTCGGGTCGAGGTCGGGCAGCCCCGCGGCGATCACGGTGCGGGCGCCGACGGTCCCGCCGGCTTCCCACGGGTAGGAGTCGACCTGGTCCGATTCCGCGGCGTACAGCACCGGCCGGCCGCCGACCACGGCGAACGCGAGGCCCTGCGGGTTGGTCAGCCCGGACAGCAGCATCGTCACGGTCGCGGTGCCCGCCGCGTCCGGCCGCAACTCCACGACGCTGCCCCGGTTCGGCTGGCTGACCAGCAAGTCCCCTTGCGGTGTCCACGCCGCCATCCGCGCGTCCGGCACCCGCGCCCACACCCTTGCGGTCCAGCCGGCCGGCAGGGTGAGCGTGCGCGGCACGGACAGCGCGCCGCCGCCCTCCCCCGCGGGCACCACGAGCGGCGTCGGCGCGGACGACGGCGCGGGCGCGACGGGCGACGCGGGCAGCCCGGCGCCCGGCTGGCCCGGGGCCGCGGAGCAGGCGGTGGCGGCAGCGATGCCCGCCACGGCGAACGCCAGCAGCGGGAAACGACGGAAGGGCGCGGTCATCACTCACCATCCGGATCCTGGCGCCGGGCCGTCCGCGCGCGGAGGGCCCGCGCCGCGACGGCCCCGCCGCGGTAAACCGTGCATCCCGGGCACGAAGCACCCATCATCCAGAACGTAAGCATGTGCCACGCGGTTCAGCCGGGATTCCCGGTGCGCGGGAGGTGCCGGGGCGGAACGGCTCCCGGGCGGGAAGGTTAGGAAGTCGCGCGGGGGGCTACTCGGTGCGGAGGGTGACCATGGCGGGCAGGGCCGCCACCCGGCGGGCAGCGGGCAGCGCCACCAGGGCGGTGGCGGCGAGCGCGGCCGGAACCAGCCACAGGACCCGGAGCGGGGTGATCGCGCCGGTGGACAGGCCGGCCTGGTAGGCGAACGCCGCCCAGGCCCAGTGGCCGGCCACCACGCCGAGCGGGATCCCGATCACCAGGGCGGCGACGGTGACCGCCGAGGCCTGCCAGAGGGCCACCGCGCGCAGCTGCGCGCGGCGCAGCCCGAGGACCTTGAGTATCGCGTAGTCGCGGCGCCGCCGCCGGGCGGAGGCGGCGGTGAACTGGGCGAGCACGCCGAGGCCGAGCACGGCGAGCACGGCGGCCAGCACGGCGGGGGTACCGTCGATATAGGCGTAGTTGTTCACCGTGTTCGGCCGCTGGCTGGTGACCACGCAGGTGGACTGCTGGAGGCTCGCGCAGAACGGTGCCCAGCGGCGCTCGATCGTCGCCAGGGCAACCTGCTTCGCGGTGCTCGGGGCGAAGGAGATCAGCGCGAACTCGTAGCTGGGCGGGCCGTGGCTGGGCTGGCCGCTGCTGGTCGGGCCGGCCTGCGGTGCGAGCACGGTCGCAACGGTCTCCGCGCCCTCGCCGACGTCGGTAGGCGTGAAGCTGCCCTGGCCGAAGTAGGGGAAGACCGCGCTGCCGGTGATGAGCATCGAGCGCGGGCCTGACGGCGTGCCCACGGTGACATGCTGCCCGACGCTCAGCCCGAACTGACGCAGCACCGAGGTACCGAGGACGATCTCACCGGCGGTGCGCGGCGCACGGCCGACGAGCACCGTCGGCGACAGCATCGGTCCGGTCCCGCGAGCCAGCCCGATCGCAGGGATGACGGTGGCCTGCCCCGCGGCACCGCCTTGGCCGCTGATCGACACGGTGCCGTGCAGGCCGAACGTCACGTCGATGATCTGCGGCATCTGCCCGGTGGTCTTGGCGAACTGCTGGGTGGTGACCGTGCCGAACTGAGCGTCGAACGAGGCGTCCCAGGTTTGCCCGTAGAGGGCGGGCGTATCGACCAGCCGCAGCAGGTTCGCGCCGAAGGTGACCGCGGCGCCGACCGCGGCTACCGCCACCGCGAGGCCGAGAAGCGCGCTGCGGACCGGGAGGCTGTCCCGGCCGCGGCCCGGTGCGAGAGCGAACCGGAGGCCCGTGACCGCCGCGAGCGGCGCCCCGGCCGCGGCGAGCCGGTCGGCGAGGAGCGGCCGACGGTCCTGGCCGCTGGCCGGCGCCACCTGGCCGGAGGAGCCGATGGCTGCCCTGACCGACGCCTGCCGCCAGGCGGTGACCGCGACCCGGGCGAGCAGCAGCGCGACGATGACGGCGAACCCGGCGCCGAGCACCAGGCCGTTCACGCTGACACCGGGGTCGGGCTCGGCGAGCCTGGCCGGGCCGATCGGGCTCAGCGGCGAAGCCGCGACGGCGATGCCCACGGCTAGCGCCGCGCCGGCGGTCACCGCCAGGCCGACTTCCGCCAGGCCGGCCGCGAGCAGCTGGCGGCGGGTCATGCCGAGCGCCGCGAGCGAGGCGTTGTCGCCTGCCGCGCCGGTCAGCAGCCGGACGGCGACCTGGCCGACGATCAGCAGCACGGCGAGCGCGAGGGCCGCGGCGAATAGCGCGAGGGCGACCGCTTGCGGGCGGATCGCCCGCTCGACCGTTGCCTCCTGCACGGACTGGTCGGAGACGAACACCTGGCCGTTGGTAGCCGGGTAGCGCCTGGCGAGCGCCTGCGCGGCGGCATTGAGCGCGGACATCGACGTGCCCGGCCTGAGCGTCACGTACGCGCCGTCGAACGCCTCGTAGTTGGGGCCGAGCTTGCGGTACAGCGCGGGACTCGCCAGCACCTGCGCCGACTGGGCCTGCACGTTGACCGTGACGACGGAATCGGTCGTGACAAAGATCCCCGTCACCCGCTCGTCGAGCCGGAGGACGTGGGACCCATCGTTATGGGAAGCGACAAGCGGCAGCACGGACCCGACCTGCAGGTGCAGCTGGCTGGCGGCGTTCTGGTCGACCGCGACCTCTCCCGGCGCGTTCGCGGCGGGCAGCCGCCCGGCGAGCAGCCTGGGGATCTCCATCGTCTGGCCGAAGTGGCCGTCGAGCGGCGCGCCCACCGAGGCGGCGTTGTCGGGCGTGCTGCCGGGCCCGACCGGCGCCGCGTTGATGCCGACGACCGTGGCGCTGGCCTCGACGCCGGGCAGCGCGGCGAGCGCGGCGTCGTAACCCGTCAGCCCTGAGCCGTCCGGGGCGACCAGCGCGCCGGCGGCGTGCGCGGCGGTGAGGAACCGCGGGTAGGCGGTGTCGGTCCTGATCGCGCCGGCCGCCGCGGTCAGCACGGCACCGCCGGCGATCGCGATGAGCAGCGCGAGGGCCGCCCAGCCACGCCAGCCGGCGCGCAGCTTGTGCGCGGCGAGCCGGATCGCCGGGCTCATGGTGACACCAGAGCACTGGTCATGGCGGTCAACGTAGGGCACGCGCGCGCGAGCCACCAGGAAGGTGACGCGCGTGCGCCGGCGTGCTAGCACTACCACGGCCCAGTGTGGCTCGCCCACTGGCGCGGTTATCACCCGTACGGGAACATTTGGACCGTGGAGACGGGACATGCCATCGACGTCTTCCTCGCCGATGACAACCTGATCGTCCGCGAGGGAGTGCGCGCGCTGATCGAGCGCAATGCCGACTTGCGCGTGGTTGGCGTCGCCGCGGATTACGACGGCGTTGTCGACGGCTGCGCCAAGTTCGAGCCCCAGGTGCTGGTGACCGACGTGCGGATGCCGCCGTCGTTCCGCCGCGAGGGGATCGACGCCGCCCGGGAGGTCCGCTCCCGGCTGCCCGGCACCGGCGTCGTCGTGCTGTCACAGTACGACGACCCGGAGTACGCGGTCTCGCTGCTGGCGGACGGGGCGGCGGGTTACGGGTACCTGCTCAAGGACCGGGTCGCGGAAGGCACGCAGCTGGCCGACGCGATCAGGTCGGTGGCGACCGGTGGTACCGCGCTCGACCCGGCGATCGTCGAGGCCCTGGTCCGCCCGGTGGTGGCACCGGGCGGGCTGACGCAGCCCGAGGAGCGGCTGCTCGGCCTCGTCGCGGAGGGCAGGACGATCAAGGCGATCGCGGCGCTGCGCGGCATCCCGCCGTCGGTGGTGGACGCGGAGGTCGAGGCGATGTTCGTGAAGCTGGCCGCCGGCGTGTCCGCGGGCGACCAGCTGGCGCTGAACCGGCTGCGGCAGCTGCACCAGGCGATCGTCGACCGCGAGGAGCAGGGCGAGACCCTGTCCAGGCTGCTGCCGTCCGGGCTGGCATCCAAGCTGCGCGAGTCCTCGCTGCGCATCGGCGAGACGGAACGGGTCGTCGTCACCGTGCTGATGAGCGACATCAGGTCCTACTCGGCGATCGCCGAGCACGCCGACCCGTCGCAGCTCGCGGGCCAGCTCAACACCCACCGGGCCGCGATGAACAAGGCGATACTCGGCGAGGGCGGCACGGTGATGCAGTTCGTCGGCGACGCGGTGATGGCCGTGTTCGGCGCGCCGTTCCCGCAGCCCGACCACGCCGACCGCGCCGTCGCCGCGGCGGCGGGCATGCACGCGCTGCAGGCGGAGATCAACGTCGCCTGGCTCGACGCCGGGCTGCCGGAGTTCGGGCTGGGCCTTGGGCTGTCCACCGGGGAGGCGGCCGCGGCGCTGCTCGGCTCGGTCGAGCACCTGGAGTACACGCTGGTCGGCGACACGGTGAACCTGGCGCAGCGGCTCCAGCAGTTCGCCGCGGCCGGCGAGACGGTCATCTCCGCGGCCACGAAGAGCGCCCTCACCTCGCCCGTCCCGCTGACCGCGCTGCCACCGCAGCTGGTCAAGGGCCGCGAAACCGCCGTGCAGCCCTTCAAGATCGGCGCGGCCGGGCCGGCGGAACCGCCCGCGGATGCCCAGCCGGAGCCGGCGGCCACGCCCGGGCCGACCGAACGGGCGCGGGCGGAGACACCCCGCCCGGCGGACACGCGAGCGGCGCAAGACAGGCCGGGGACGCCGGCATCAGGGAACGCGGCGGCCGGGAACGCGCCGGCCGCGGCGGCGAGGAAGGCTGAAGGTAACCGGAAATGGAAGATATGGAAGTCACGGGACGAGACGCGCTGACCGTCACCGGCCTGCGCAAGACCTTTGAGGCGGAGAACGCGCCGGTGCGGGCGCTGCGCGGCATCGACCTGACGGTGCGCGCCGGGGAGTTCGTCGCCGTCATGGGCCCGTCGGGCTGCGGCAAGTCGACCTTGCTCAACCTGGTGGCCGGCCTCGACGTGCCCGACGAGGGCACGATCACGGTGGCCGGGGAGACGGTGACCGGCCGGACCGAGGACGACCTGGCCAGGCTGCGACGCAAGCACATGGGCATCGTGTTCCAGTTCTTCAACCTGCTCGAGGGCATGACCGTGCTTGAGAACGTGGTCCTACCGTCGGTCATCGCCGGGCGGCGCCGGAAGATGGCGGAAACCCGGGCCCGTGACCTGCTCGACCTGCTCGGCATCGGCGACAAGGCCGCCGCGGTGCCCGGCGTGCTCTCCGGCGGTCAGCGGCAGCGGCTGGCGATCGCCCGCGCGCTCGCCAACCAGCCCACGCTGCTGCTCGCCGACGAGCCGACCGGCGCGCTTGACTCCGCGGGCGGCGCCGAGATCATCGAGCTGCTGCGCCGGCTCCACCGGGCGGGCCAGACGATCATCTTGGTCACCCACGACCAGGCCGTCGCCGACGCCGCCAGCCGCATCGTGACCATGCGCGACGGCCGGATCGAGGGTGTCACGACGGCCGGCGCGGCGCCCGCGCCAGTGCGATAGCCGAGTGCGGCAGGCAAGCGCGATGAGCGAGCAAGCGGGCGCCGGCGCGGTCGACCGGGTACTCGGGGCCTACCAGGCCGCTGCGGCGGACCGTGCCGTCGCGCCCGTCCGTCCCGCCCCGGCGACGGCGGGCCGGGGCGGGCCCGCCGGCCGGGGGCGGCTGCTGCTCGCTGGCGTGCTGCTGCCGCTCGCCGCGGCTGGCCTGGCGGTGGCCGGGCTGCTCGTCAAGGTGCCCGGCGGTATCACCGCCACCGCCTGGGTGACGTCCGCGCTGATCGCTGCCTGGGCAGTGTCCTGTGTGGCGGCCCTACTCGCGCCGGAACGGACGCCGCTGTGGCTGCAGGCCGCGGGGGCCGCGCTCGGCGCGGTGGCGTTCGCCACCGACCGGCTCAGCGCCCGGCTCGCCGCGGAGGCGTCCGGTCACGGGCCAGGGACCGCGCACCATCTCACGGTCGCGGTGGGCCTGGTCGCGGCGGCCCTGCTGGTCGCGGTCTCGGTCCACCTGGTGCTCTCGCTGCCCGACGGCCGGCTCCGCACCCGGGGCCGGGGCGCCTGCGCGCTCGCCGCCTACGGCATCGCGCTCGCCGTCGGCGGCTCACTCGCCGCCGCCGGCCAGGATATTCCTGCCTGGCTCGCCGTGCTGATCTGGTCGGCCGCGGTGGCGGTCGTCTTCCCCGCCGCCCGGCTGCGCTATGACGGCGCGTCGGCCAGGGACAGGGAGCGGATGCGCTGGGCGGCGATCGGCGGGGCCGCCGGGTGCAGCCTCGCGCTCGCGGTCACCGTGTTGTCGCTGCTCATCGGCTGGCCCGCGCCGACCGGCCCGGTCGCCGAGGCTTTCATGGTGTGCTTCCCGCTCGGCCTGGCCGCGGGGAACGTGCCACGCCTCGGCGCGCACGGCGGGCGGCTGCTCGTGCAGGTCCTCGCCGTGGCCGGCTTCGCCGCCACGGTGTCGGTCATCTACCTGGTGGTCATCCTGGGCCTCGGCCGGCACCCGTCCGACCCGTCCGACCAGCGGCTGCTCGGGCTGTCCATGGTGGCCGCCGCCGTCGCCGCGGTCAGCTTCGCCCCCGCCAGGGAACGGCTCATCGACTGGGCCAACCGGCAGGTGTTCGGGGCCAGGCAGGCGCCCGATGAGGTGCTGCGGACGTTCGGGTCGCGGATGACGCGGGCGATCGCCATGGACGAGCTGCTGCTGCAGCTCGCCGAGTCGCTTCGCAAGACGATGGCCCTGACCTCCGCCGAGGTTTACACCGGCCTCGGCGACGTGCTCGAGCGGACCGCCGCCGTCCCCGACACCGGCGCCAGGTCGCTGATCATCGGGGAACGGGAGCGCCCGGTTATCGCGCGGGCCGGGGTGTCCGGCCACGCCTGGGCCTCCGTCTGGCTGCCGGCGCTCCTTGAGAGCCGGGGCGGCAGCCCGGCCGATGCGTCCGCCCTGCTGCGCGTCGCCCCGGTAAGCCACGCCGGCGAACTGCTCGGCCTCATCGTGGTGCGGCGCCCGGCCGAAGCCGACCCGTTCTCGGCCGAAGACGACCGGGTACTCACCGAGCTGGCCAGGCAGGTCGGCCTCGCGCTGCACAACGCCCGGCTGGACACCGCGCTGGCGACCACCCTCGACGAGCTGCGCAAGCAGGCCGAGGAACTGCGCCGGTCCCGGGCCCGCATCGTGGCGAGCGCCGACGCCGAGCGGCGCCGGGTCGAGCGCGACCTGCACGACGGCGCGCAGCAGCACCTGGTCGCGCTCGCGGTGAACCTGCGGCTCACCAGGGACCTGGTCACCGAGGACGCGGAGACGGCGGCGGCGATGCTCGACCAGCTCGCCGACGAGGTGAAGGCCACCATCCAGGAGCTGCGCGACCTCGCGCACGGCATCTACCCGCCGCTGCTCGCCGACAGCGGCCTCCCCGAGGCGCTGCGGGCCGCCGGGCGGCGGTCGCCCCTGCCGGTCGCCGTCACCGCGCCTGAGATCGGCCGGTACGGCCTCGACGTGGAGAGCGCGGTGTACTTCTGCTGCCTCGAGGCGCTGCAGAACGCGGCCAAGCACGCCGCGGGCGCCTCGGTGGAGGTGCGGCTGTGGGAGGAGTCGGGCGGCCTGCTGTTCTCCGTCGCCGACGACGGCCCCGGATTCGACGTGGCCCTCGCCCGCAGCGGTCACGGCTACACGAACATGGCCGACCGGCTCGGCGCGATCGGCGGGACCGTCCGCTGGGACTCCGCCCCCGGCGCGGGCACCACGGTCAGCGGCTCGGTGCCGCTGCTGTAACGCGGGCTGCCCGGCCAGCCGGCCCGCCGCACCCGCCCGGCGTTCCGGCAGCACCGCGTTCTCGTGCAGGAGCAACAGCGTTTTCGGCAGCCACCGGGGGTCAGGCGTGGAGCATGCTGTCGTAAACGGCGATAAGCGCCGCCTGCTGCGCGTCGCTCAGCCGGTGGTCGGCCCGGACCGCCGCCTTCACCCGTTCGGTCATGTCAGCGTCGTTCAGGACCCGGTCGTCTCCCGCGAGGAGGCCAGCCTGCATGAGCAGCGTTTCCGCGGACACGTTGAGCGCCTCGGAGAGCTCCTTGAGGACCCGTACCGAGGGCTGGTGCATGCCGCGCTCGATCTGGCTCAGGTACGGATGTGAGAGCTTGGTCAGCTCGGCGAGCTGGCGCAGGGAGAGCTGGGCTAGCTCGCGCTGGCTCCGGATGAACGCGCCCAGTGCCTCAGTCTGTACGCTCCACGGATCGCTCATGACATCACCTCCGTCCGCCGAATATAGCTGACGCACAGCCACATGCGCGGCGCCCGGTTCCGGCCCGAGTGCCGCGCATGGTGTTCCGCCCGTGGGCGGGCTTTGCGACTTTTTACTTGGCTCCGGCCGTCTTCTTGGCCGCCGACGCCGGCGCCTCGCCCACCACGGGGGCAGTGATCTGGATTACGTCCTCGGCGAACTTCCGCTGCGCGGCCAGCAGCTGCCCGGCGAAGTCGTAGGCGTCCGCGACCAGCTCGCTTGGCTTGGGCAGCTTGTCGGCGAACGGCACGGCGGGGACCGGCAGCGACGGCGTCACCGAGTGGACGGCCTCGGCCCAGGTCCTGAGCGCGTCGACCACGGCCTCCTGGCCCTTGCGGATTGAGTCCAGAACCTGCGTTTGCAGTTCCAGGGTGGCAGTACGGGAATCGGTCATCGGATTCTCCTCTAGCTAGGTAATGTGGAAACTATACCATACAAATGGTTGGTTTGCCAACCACTGCGACCGGGCGTCATCCCCGGACGTAGTCGCCCGGAGCCTCGCCAAGCGCCGGGTAGCGACGCGAGCCCATCGGGGGCGAGGCGACGAGGTTGCCGGCCCTGGCGTCGGCCCAGGCCGCCCAGTCCTCCCACCAGGAGCCGTCATGGCGCTGCGCGTCCTTCCGCCACTGGGCCGGGTCTGGCGGGTTGTGTTCCGCGGTCTCATACCAGGACTTCGGGCTGGGCGGGTTCACGATGCCCGCGATATGCCCGCCGCTCGACAGGACGTACCGGACGCTGCCGCCGAGCAGGCTCGTGGCTTTGTAGGACGACCCCCAGGGCACGATGTGGTCGTTGATCGCGCCGACGATGTAGGCGTCCTTTTTCGCGTCGGCCAGCGACAGGAACTGCCCGGCGAGCTCCAGCTTGCCCTGGGCGAGTTCGTTGCGGCCGTACAAGGAGCGAAGGTAGAAGATGTGCATGGCGGCCGGCAGCCGCGTGCTGTCGGAATTCCACGCCAGGATGTCGAACGCCGCCGGGCTCTGCCCCATCAGCCAGCTGGACACCACGTAGTTGAACACCAGGTCGTTGGCCCTGAGCATGTCGAACGTGACCGACATCTGGGAGCCGGGCATCACACCGGTCTCCTCCAGCTTCCGCGCCAGCCGGGCGACCGTGCGGTCGTCGGAGAAGGCACCGAGCACGCCCGGCTCGCTGTAGTCGAGCAGCGTGTTGAGCAGCGTCAGCGTGCCGAGCCTGTCGTCCCCGATCTTGCTGAGGTAGGCGGCGAGCATTCCCGTCAGCGCGCCCCCCAGGCAGAGCCCCACGATGTCGACGGTCGGCGCGCCAGTAATGTCGCAGATCACGTCAAGCGCGGCCCGCGGGCCGTGGATAAGGTAGTCGTCCATCGTGATGCCGCGCATCGAGGCATCGGGGTTGCGGTAGGAAATCGCGAACACCGTCCGCCGGTGCTTGACCGCCCACTCGATGAAGCTCCGCCCCGGCGCCAGGTCCATCACGTAGTACTTGTTGATCCACGGCGGGCTGGCCAGCACCGGCACGGCGCGCACGCGCTTGGTCTGCGGGGCGTACTGAATGAGCTCCATCAGGTCGTTGCGAAACACGACCCGCCCTGGTGTCGCCGCGAGGTTGCGACCGAGCTCGAACGACGAGGTGTCCACCTGGCGCGGCCGGCCGCCGTTGCGCTCAAGGTCGTCGAGGAAGTTCCGCGTCCCGGCCAGCACGCTGGCGCCACCAGTGTCGAAGGCCTTCTTGAGCGCGGCCGGGTTGGTCGGCAGGAAATTGGTCGGGGCCAGCGCGTCGAACGCGAAGCCCATGGCGAGCTGGGCCTTCTGGTCCGTCAGCGGATCACCTCGCCCTGCGGCCAGCAGCTCCTCGCTGAGCCGCCTGGTCGCCAGGTAGGCCTGTCGCAGCGCGAAGTAACCGGGGTTGTCATTCCAGGCCTGGTCAGCGAACCGCCTGTCCTTCTCGTCGGGCGGCACCGGCGGCGGCGTATCGGCCCCCGCCCAGCGGGCGACCGCCACCGGCCATGCCGTGGCCATCGCGGAACCGAACCGGAGCCAAGCCCGGCCTGCTTCGGCCGGGCGCCCCGCGGCCCGCGCGAGCGCGGTCAGCAGGGACGTGCCGAAGTCGGCCGGATCAAGCTGGGCGAGCAAGCCCATCTCAGGGGCAAGGGCCTCACTGGCCTGCGCTCCCGCCTGCCACGCAAATTCCTGTGCGGTCACCGTTACCTCCCGATATCGTCTGGTCAGATCCTTGCCGTCGCCTCGCCGTTGTCGCCAGCCCGGTTCCCGCCGCCGGGCCTGTCCGCTAGCAGCGCTCGTATATCGCGGCGATGCCCTGCCCGCCGCCTATGCACATCGTGACGAGTGCGTACCTGCCACCGGTCCGGCGCAGTTCATACAGCGCCTTCACGGTGAGGATGGCGCCAGTGGCGCCGAGCGGATGCCCGAGCGATACGCCGCTGCCGTTCGGATTGGTCCGGTCCTCCGGCAGGCCGAGCTCACGGACGACGGCAAGGGCCTGGGCGGCGAATGCCTCGTTGACCTCGAAAACGTCGATGTCGTCTAGCTTGAGCCCTGCTCTCTCCAGGACCCTGCGGGTCGCGGGCACCGGTCCCATGCCCATGATCCGCGGTTCGACCCCGGCGTGGCTGTAGGCGACCAGCCGCCCGAGCGGGCTGATCCCGTGCCGCTGCGTGAACCGCCCGTCGGCCAGCACGACGGCGGCCGCGGCGTCGTTGATCCCGGAGGCGTTGCCCGCGGTGACGGTGCCGTCGCCGGCGAAGGCCGGCCGCAGCCGCGCCAGGTCGTCGAGCGATATGCCCGGCCGGATGTGCTCGTCGGTGTCGACGGTCACCGTGCCCTTGCGGGCCGGTACCTCCACCGGTGTTATCTGCTCCTTGAAGTACCCCGCGTCCGCGGCCGCTGCCGCGCGGCGGTGGCTTTCCACGGCGAGCGCGTCCTGATCGGCCCGGGAGACACCGTACTCGGCGGCGACGTTCTCGGCGGTAACGCCCATGTGGCAGGCGTCGAATGGGTCGGTGAGCGCGCCGACCATGGCGTCCACCACGGTGCCGTCCTGCATGCGCTGCCCCCAGCGCATGGCGGGCAGCCAGTACTGCCCCCGGCTCATCGACTCCACGCCGCCGGCCACCGCGACCTCGCAGTCGCCGAGCCTGATGGCCTGCGCGGCCGACACGATCGCCTGCAGTCCGCTGCCGCACAGCCGGTTCAGCGTCATCGCGGGCGTCTGCACGCCGAGCCCGCCGTTGACCGCGGCCACCCGGCCCAGGTACATGTCTCGTACCTCGGTGTGGATCACATGGCCGAAGACCGCGTGGCCGACCGCGTCCGGGTCCACGCCCGCCCGGCTGACTGCCTCTCGGACCACGGTGGCGGCCAGGTCGCACGGCGGGACCGCGGCGAGCCCGCCGCCGTATTTTCCTATCGCTGTCCGGGTGGCGGACAGGACGAAGACATCGTTGTCGTTTTGCATGGCATTTCTCCAGTCAGCTGATCCGGGTTCACATGTCAAGGCCGCCGTTGACGGCCCAGATCTGCCCGGTGATGTAGGAGGACTCGTCCGCTGCGAGGAAGCCGACGACCCTGGCGATCTCCTCCGGCCTGCCAAGGCGCGCTACGGGTATCTGCGCGCGAATCCGGTCGAGCACCTTGTCGGGAACGGTGGCGAGCATGTCGGTGGCGATAAAGCCGGGTGTGACGGCGTTGACCGTCAGCCCGATTCCGTCACCGACCGGGCGCTGCGCACGGCTGAGCTGGAAGACGGACTCCTTCGCCAGTGACTTGGTCAGCCCGAACAGGCCCGACTTGGACGCCGCGTAGTTGGCCTGGCCGATGTTCCCGGTCTCCCCGATGACCGAGGACACGCTGATGATCCGGCCGGTGCCGCGCTCGATCATGTGCTCTACGGCGGCCTGGGCCATGAAGAACGCGCCCGACAGGTTGACCGCGATCACCTTGTTCCAGTCCTCGTCGGTCATCTTGGCGACGGTCCGGTCGATCGTGATTCCCGCGTTGTTCACCAGGATGTCCAGGCGGCCGTGCTGCTCGATGACCTCGTGCAGCACCCTGCGGCAGTCCGCGGCCTCGCCGATGTTCCCCTCGTGCAGCGTTATCCGCCGGCCGGGGAAGTCGGCGGCCATGGTCGAGGCGAATTTCTCCGCGCTCTCACGGTCGCGCCAGTAGCCGGCCGCGATCTCGGCACCGTCGGCGGCGAGTTGATGGCAGATGGCCGCGCCGATGCCGCGAGTACCGCCGGTGACCAGTGCCACCCTCCCCTGGACTGTGCCATGCCATGCCTGGGCTCGCTGAGCTGTCATCGGATCGTTCCGTCCTCGAGAATGTGCCGCTTGCTGGTGCTGCCGTGCCGGGGCTCACGGCAGGACGCCGGGCACGGACGTGTCGTAGGATGTTGTCGCGTCACCGGGCTCTGTTATGCACGCGTACGTCGGCTAGGGGTTGGCCGTCTGCCGGCTGGGGCTTCGGTGAGCCTTGTTACCCCGACGTTACGTCTATACAAGTCGGCCGCTGTCAGGCCGAACGTCCTGACAAGCAGGGACCAATGGCATGCTGTGCCTGCCCGGTTGGGCAGGGTACACCCGAGGTCCTCACGTCCGGCGGACGTCCTCGCCGCCGTCCAGCAGGAACGATGTGACCTCACCGGCGAAACCGGCCGGGTCTTCCCAGAAGAACAGGTGGCCGAGCTTAGGGAAGATGACGAGCCGGGCGTGCGGGATACGCGCGGCAAGTAGCCGGGCGTTGCGCGGGTCGACCACACGGTCCGCTTCACCATGCAGGATCAGCGTGCGGGCGCGGATGCCCCGCTGCCGCAGGCCGCCGACATAGCTGGCCCCGGCCGCGACCTGCTCCCGCCAGTCGGCCTGGCCGGCCGTCGCGGACCGCTGCCGGGCAAGGATCCGCTCGACGAGCTCCGGGCGCTCCTTGAGCGTGACCGCCGACAACGCGTTTTCGACATGATGCCTGACCGCGACGTCCGCTGGAAGCCGCCGGGACGCCACGATCAAGCGCACGGTCACCGGCGGCATGGGGTACGCGAACGGCCAGCCTGGCGTGGTGCAGGCGAGCACGAGCTTGTCGACGCGCTCGGGGTGCCGGACCGCGAGATCCTGCGCGATCATCCCGCCCAGGCTCGCGCCGAGAACGTGCACCGCGCCGATTCCGAGGTCATCGAGGACGGCGAGCACATCGCCGACCATGGCCGACACGCTGACGGAGCCCGCGGCGCTGCGGCCGATGTTCCGGTTGTCCATGACCACCAGGCGGAACCGCCGCCGCAGGTACCCCGTGGCCGCCCCCCAGCCCGACGCGTCGAGGCCGAGACCCTGGATGAGCAGAAGCGTCGGCCGCGTAGGGAACGCTGAGCCGCGCAACTCGTAGGCGATGCGGAGATCGCCGCTTGTCGCATAGCGCGTTCTTCCCACGATGCCCGTACATTACCTGGCGGGCCTTACATCAGGGAATCCTGGGGTCTTGCCACGGACGGATGGCCAGGACGAGGAAAGCGAAGACGGCTCCGAGGGCGACGACGCCGGCGCAGACCAGCGAGCCGCGGCTGAGGCCGGCGACGAAGGCCTGGTTCGCGGCGTCGATGATCGCTACATGGGCGCTCGCCGGCGCCTGCCCCGCGACCTGGAGCGCGGCCGCCGGTGACTGCCGTGCGGCGGCGAGGGCTGGTGCCGGCAAACCCGCACCGTGCAGCAGCTGAGTCAGCCGCGGGCCGTAGACCGATGAGAACACGGCCCCCACTACCGCCACCCCGAAGGTTCCGCCGAGCTCACGGGTGACGTCGTTGACCGCCGAGCCGACCCCGGCCTTGCCCAGCGGGAGGACCGCGAGGATAGCCCCGGTCGACGGCGCGGTGACCAGGCCGAGCCCGACCGCCATCAGCACCATCGAGACCAGGACCGGGCCGAAGTACGCGCTGCCGCTGCCGAGGGTCGAGGCGACGAAGAAGCCGGCGGCCATCAGGATCAGGCCGGCGGGAACCACGATCTTGGTGCCCAGGCGGCCGGCGAGCATCGGGGCGGCCGGGGCCGCGGCACCGACACCGATGGCGAAGGGGAGCGTGCGGACGCCGGCCGACAGGGGGCTGTAGCCGTGCACGATCTGGAAGTACTGGGTGATCAGGAAGATGAAGCCGAACAGGCCGAAGAACGCGGCCGCGATCGAGAAGCTGGCGGCGCTGAAGCGGATGTCGCGGAACAGGGTGATGTCGAGCATCGGCTCACCCGCCCGGCGCTCCCAGACGGCGAAGACCGCCAGCAAGACGACGCCCGCGCCGTACCCGGCCAGGGTGACCGGTGCCAGCCAGCCCCGCGCCGGCGCCTCGATGGTCGTGTAGACCACCGCCGCCACCCCGGCGATCGACAGGACGAAGCCGCCCACGTCCAGCCGCGGGGCGGCGGGGTCACGGCTGGTCGGCACCAGCCAGGCGCCGAGCGCCAGGGCCAGCACGGCGATCGGGATCGTAGCGAAGAAGACCGAGCTCCAGGAGAAGTGCTCAAGCAAGAGGCCGCCCGCGATCGGGCCGAGCGCCACGCCGAGCCCGGTGATCCCGGTCCATACGCCGACCGCCGCCGCTCTCTCCCTGGCGTCGGTGAAGGTATTGGTGAGGATGGCCAACGTGGCCGGGAAGATCAGGGCCGCGGCCAGGCCCATCAGGCAGCGGGCTGCGATCAGCACGTGCGTGCTGCCGGAAAGCCCGGCGAAGGCCGAGAACCCGGCGAACGCTGCCAGCCCGATCTGCAGGGCGCCCTTGCGCCCGTACCGGTCACCCAGGCTCCCCCCGACCAGCAGCAGCGACGCGAAGACCAGGGAGTAGGCGTCGACGATCCACTGCAGTTCACTGGTCGCGGCGTGGAGCTGCCTGCTGATCGAGGGGAGGGCGACGTTGACGATCGTGTTGTCAATGAGCGCGAGGAAAACGCTCAGGCACAAGACGGCAAGTATCAGCCACCGCCGGGCATGCACCCGGTCGCCATCGGCTGGCGTCGACCGTCCCGGCAGCCAGGTCCCCAGCCGGCCACGCCGGCCAGGAACGAGCAGTGAGGGCACGGCTCTCGACCCCGACATCACGCGGGGCCGTCGTCGGGACCCGAACCGGCCAGCAGCCAGCGTCGGGGATTCCGAGAATCGGGCGAGACGATCGGTGCTTCCGTCATGGTTCTCCCTGTCCGCCGGGTGCCCGTCTGATCACGGGGCGCCACCGGGGACCGGAGCAGCACTGTCGATGCCGCTATCAGTCTCTCCGATGTCTGTTACATGGCAAGGGAGCGCGGCAGGCCGGGCGGGACGTGCACGGCGATCTCGCCGCCGAGCGTGAACCCGACCGACAGGCGCAGGTTATCACCGCTCCAGAAGCGGCCGGCGTCATACCAGCCGGACCCGGGCCTGCCGGGCAGGAGCCCCATCGCCCGGTAGGTGACGGCGAGCACCTCCGCGCAGTATGCAGTCTCCAGGTCGGCGTCTCCGGTCTGGCGCCGCACAGGCGGCACCCGCCCGGACAGCCACCGCGAGACGAGCCGGGCGGTGGAGGGGAACGGCATGCCGTCCATCCGCGCGACGGTCCGCAGCACCGCGTCCTCCATCTCGCTGGTGACCGGGCGATCCAGCTGCCGCAGCCACGCCCGCTGACCGTACCGGGTGCACCAGACAATGACTGCCTCGCGCAGGTCGTGCAGCTGCACTCCGCGATGGCGGGTGCCTGACCACAGGTCCGGCAGGGACCGGCCGAGCTCAGCGTGCCACATCAGCGGCGGCAGGTCCCCGATGACGACGGACATGCCGACGTGGTTGACTGGGCTGTTGGTCGCCACCTGGATGGCACGGTCGGCCGCCTTTCGACCTCGAAACAGCCACACATCACCCGTGCGGGCCAGGTCCAGCGCCTCATCGAGGGTAATGCTGACCGCGCGCACGGTAGTAGCCTAGTCGCGTGCGCTGGCTGAAGGTACTGGGACTGGCGGCCTTCGCTGGCGTCGCCGCCGGCGGGGTGGTGATCGCCCGGGCCGAGCGCCGCCGCCGCGCCTACACCCCGCAGGAGATCAGGGAGCGGCTGCACGCCCGGCTCGCCGAAGCGCCCCAGACCAGCCCGCCTGCACCCGGCCCGACCGGCCAGTAGGAAGGTGCTAGCGGGAGACGAACACCCCGGACCGCCTGCCCTCCCACAGTTCCAGGATGGCGGCGGCGGACAGGTGCTCCTTGGAGACGTACGCGATGGCGCCGCTCGCGGCCGCGTCCCCTGGAAGGTCCTTGGGATCGTGGGTAGAGCAGAGGATCACCGCGACGTCGGGATGCTCCGCGACGATGTGGCGGGTGGCCTCGATGCCGCTCATCCGCGGCATCTGGATATCCATCAGGATCAGGGCCGGGTGCAGCGCGGCGACAAGGCTAATGGCCTCGGGGCCGCTGCTGGCCTCGCCCGCGAATTCAAACCCGTCAAGGCGGCGCAGCACGGCGCGCGCGGCTAGACGGAACGGTGCCTGGTCATCAACGACGAGCACGGACCGGGGATGGCTCGTGACGCTCACGAGTCCAGCCTCCCATCACTGGCCCCGGCGGGCCAGGGTGGTGCCATCACCACCGGATGTGAGCCACCCACCCTGGTATCACGCGCCTTCGGCGTGGCTCAGGTACACGAGCACCGCCTTGACGCGGCGGTTCACATCGCGCTCCTCCGAGAGGCCGAGCTTCGCGAAGATCGAGTTGGTGTGCTTTTCCACCGCCCGCTCGGTCACGAACAGCGCGCCGGCGATCGCCGAGTTCGACTTGCCCTGGGCCATCTCGGCGAGGATCTCCGTCTCCCGCACGGTGAGCAGCGACAGGCCGGACGAGCGCTGCGCCGAGCGCGCCCTGACCAGCTCGTCCACCACCTGCGAGTCGATCACCGAGCCGCCGACCGCGACCGCCCGGACGGCGCGCGCCAGCTCGTCCACGCTGCCTACCCGCTCCTTGAGCAGGTAGGCGCGGCCCGCTGAGCCCTGCTCGAGCAGCGCCAGCGCGTACTGCGGCGCCACGTACTGGCTCAGCACCACGACGCCGGTCTCCGGCAGGTGCTCGCGCAGCCAGGCCGCGGCCTGGATCCCCTCGTCCGTGCCGGTCGGCGGCATCCGGATGTCGGTGATCACGACGTCCGGCTGCCGTTCCCTGGCCAGCGCGAGCAACTGCGGCAGGTCGGCGGCCACACCGACGAGATCGAAGTCATCACTGGCAGCGACCAGGCGCGAGATTCCCTCGCGCAGCAGCACGTTGTCCTCGGCGATGGCAACCCGGATCATGGCAACACCACGTTCATGTCGAAAACGGTAGTGGTAGGCACACCGCGAAGCACGCGCGAGCACCCTCCCACTCACAAAGCCGTCATTCTACGGTCCTGGTATGCGATACGAGAGCACCGTCACCTCATTGTCCTGGATTCCCTCCGAGGCCGTCAGCGGCAGTATGAAAGCCGCATTCGACGGCGGCATCGCGCATTACGACCAGCCGCCGCCCGGCGCGCTCGGCAAGCCCGGCGAGCCGGACAGCGTCATCGCGCTGCAGGCAGCGGACCGGTTCCGGTTCGCCAACGTGCTCATCGCGTGGATCGAGACCGGCGCCGCCGGCCAGATCACCGCGGCGGGCTACGGCGACGACAGCCACAGCCTGATGGGCTCGACCACCGTCAAGGTGGGCGCCGCGCGCCGCACCTTCAAGGCGATGGCCCTGCCCGACCTGCAGCGTGCCCCTGAGCACGGCGACGGCTGGGTGAGGTTCGCCCAGACCATCGGCGGCAAGACGGGCGTGCCCGCGCCGCGGCGCGTCGCCTACCCGCCGTTCGTGCAGTGGCAGGCGCCGACCGTGTGGGTCACGCTGACCCTGACCCTGCACGCCGACGGGCGGGCGGAGATCGGGGTGCCGGGCGCGAGCCGGTTCCCCCGGCACTGGATCTACGACGGCGACGGCCTGCTGGCCCGCAAGTCAGGTCTCGCCGACTTCGCCGAGTGGTACCGCAAGTCGTTCGGCAAGCACACGCCCTGGGGTGATGAGGACTCCTCGGCGATGGTGGTCGCGGTGGAGTCCGCGCTGGAGCGGTCACTGTCGGTTGACCTGATGCACGGCGCGGGCAAGCCGCGGATCGCCAGCTTCCCCGCGGGCTCGACGCTGCTACGGCAGGGCACGCCGGGCAGCGAGGTCTACCTGGTGCTCGACGGCGTGGTCCGGGTGGAGCGCAACGGCGAGCCGCTCGCGGACTACGGGCCAGGCGCGATGTTCGGCGAGCGCGCCCATCTGGAGACCGGGCTGCGGACGGCAAGCATCGTGGCCGTCACGCCGTGCAAGGTCGCGTCCGTCGACGGCGCGATGCTCGAGCGGTCGGCGCTCACCGAGCTGTCCGGGATGCACCGGCGGGAAGAGGCCTGACCCAGTGCTCATCACCTTCTGCGGGGTGCGCGGTTCCACGCCCGCGCCCGGCGCGGACTACGTGCGCTACGGCGGCAACACCTCGTGCGTCGCGGTAGCACACGCCCCCGGCGCGGCGCCGGTTCTCGCGCTCGACGCCGGAACCGGGCTCGCCAGCCTCACCGGGCTGCTCGGCGGCGCGGCGTTCGCCGGCACCATCCTGCTGTCGCACCTGCACTGGGACCACAGCCTCGGCCTGCCGTTCTTCCGGGCCGGCGACCGGGACGACGCGCGGGTGACGCTGCTGCTGCCCGAGCAGGAGGCCGCCGGGGACCGGACGGGCAAGGGCGGGATGAACGGGCCAGGGGGGCCGGGCGGGGTAGGGGGGGCGGGCGGGCCAGGCACTGCCGAGCGGCTTCTCGGCCAGGTGATGGCGCCGCCGTTCTTCCCGATCAGGCCCGGCGAGCTGCGGGGCCGCTGGGAGTTCGGCACGATCTCGCCAGGACAGCACAAGGCGGAAGGATTCACCGTCGAGGCCAGGGAAATCCCGCACAAGGGCGGCCGGACCCTCGGCTACCGGGTCAGCGACGGCCGGGCGGTCCTCGCCTACGTCACCGACCACTGCCCCACCAGCCTCGGGCCTGGCCCGGACGGGCTCGGCGCCTACCATGAGGCCGCGGTCGAGCTCGCCCGCGGCGCGGACCTGCTCATTCACGACGCTCAGCTGACCGCCGAGGAGGTACCCGCGGAGGCGGCCTGGGGACACGCCGCGGCCGAGTACGCGGTCGGGCTCGCGGCCCGGGCCGGCGCACGGCGGGTCGCGCTCTTCCATCACAAGCCGTCCCGCACCGACGAGCAGCTCGACGCCATCGGCCGGCGGTTCGCCACCGGTCCGCTCCCTGTGCTCGTCGCCGCCGAGGGACTGTCCGTAGAGCTTTGACTCCGGCCGCTTAGTGGGTGCGCCTGTAAGTTCATCGGGGTAGAGCTGGCCGGTACGACGGGCCACGAATGTGTGGTGGGCTGTGCTCGGCCGTCAGCACGGTGCTCGCTGTTTTGTCGGTGTGCTCTGGCATGATGAGGTTATGCCTCGAAAACGTGATCACCAGGAGCCGCGGGTGGTGTGCCGGACCGCGCGGTGCGGGCTGCGGGTGACCCGGCATCAGCGGGAGCGGGTGTTCGGGCTGCTGCGGTCGGCCGGCGACGTGTGGTGCGCCGTGCTGGAGCTGGCCGCCTGGCGGCGACGGCGCCAGGACCAGCCGCTGGCCGGGTATGCCGAGCTGTGCCGGGAACTGGCAAAATCCGGGCCGGGCACGTTCGGGGAACTCGACAGCACCGGCGCCCGGTCGGTGCTGCGCCGCTACAGCGACGCCTGGTTCGCCACCGCCAAACGCCGCAAGCAGGGCGACACGAGCGCCCGGTACCCGCGCCGCAGGCGCGCCCTGGTGCCGGTCCGCTGGTATCACGGCACCTTCCGGCTCGACGGGCGGGTGCTGACCATCCCGGTCGCGAGAGGCTGCCCGCCGCTGACCGTCCGGCTGGACCGGGACATCCCCTACCCGGCCGGGCAGGTCCGGTCGGTGACCCTCGGCTACGACGCGGGGCGGCTGTACGTGGACGTGACCGCCGAGGTCCCGGTCACCGTCTACCCGCCCGGGCAGGGCCCGGACCCGGACAGGGCCGCCGGGGTCGACCTGGGCATCATCCACCCCTACGCCGCCGCCGGCCCGGACGGGCGGGGGCTGCTGGTGTCCGGGCGGGCCATCCGGGCCGAATGCCGGCAGCACCTGCGCGACCGCAAGGGCCGCACCCGCGCCGCCGCGGCCCGCGCCCCCAGGCCAGGGCAGCGCGGCTCCCGCCGCTGGCGCAAGCACCGCAGAAGCGAGAAGAAAGCCGAGGCCCGGCACGCCCGCCGGGTCCGCCAGGCCCAGCACGAGGCCGCCAAGCAGGTCATCAGCTGGGCTGTGGCGCACCGGATCGGCACCCTGGTCGTCGGGGACCCGCGCGGCGTCCTGGACCTCAAGGCAGGGCGCCGACACCATCAGCGAACCCGGGACTGGCGGATCGGGCACCTGATCCGCGTGCTGTCGGACAAGGCCGAGGCCGCCGGGATCAGCGTGCACCTGGCCGACGAGCGGGGCACCTCCTCCACCTGCCCCAACTGCGCCCGGCGGGTCCCCAGGCCCGCGGGCCGGAACTTCAGCTGCCCGCACTGCGGGCAAAAGGGCCACCGCGACCTTACTGCGGCCGCCAGCATCGCCGCCCGCGGACCGGGCGGCGGCACCATCCCCGAAGTCCCGCACGGGCCGGGGATCACGCACCGTCGCACGGGAGCCCACCTGCCCGGTGTGCACCCCGCGCGGCGTGACCCGCGACGCAGGCCCCCATCACGGCCCGCACCCCGCAGGCACCTGGCCGGCACCGGCCCGCCCCCACCCCGCCCGGCAACGGCGGCCACGGGGAGTCGCTCGCGGCAACGCGAGGAGCCCGCACGAACGCCGGGAAACCCCCGACGAACTTACGGGCAGGTGCACTTAGTCCCCGATCAGCGTGGGCAGCAGGTCGCGGTCCGAGCCCCGGGCCTCGCCGGACAGGCCGGCCAGGAAGCGGGCGATGTCGGTGGCCGCGCGGGGCCGGCTGACCCGGATGGCCGCCTTCCGCATCGCGGCGAGCGCATCGGGGTCGCCGCGCAGCCTGCTGATCTCATCGATCAGCTGACGAGGCTTGGGCGCGTATACGCCGGCGCCGGCGCCGGTGATGAACTCGGTGTTGCCCTTTTCCTGGCCGGGCACGAACGAGGTGAGCACGAGCGGCGCACCGCAGCAGGTCGCCTCGGCGATCGTGCCAGGGCCCGCCTTGCCGACGACCACGTCGGCACAGCGCAGCCAGTCGGCCATGTTGCCGACGAAGCCGTGTACGGCCAGGCTGCTCGACCCCGGCCGGACGACCCGGCGCCTGGCGATCCGCGGCAGCCTGCGGCTCAGGGCCCGACTGCTTAGGCGGCGACCCGGCCTCGTGTCGGGCCCGCGGCCCGCGCGGGCGCCTGCCTGGCCGGCCGTGCCGCGGGCAGCGCGGCGCTCAGTCCGGTGCGCGAGCCGGGTGACCCGGCGCTTGAGCGTCTTATTCCGGCCACAGATCACGGCGACATCCACGCCCTCGACGTGCCGGACGATGGCGGCGGCCCGGCGGCGCAGGCCACCCGAGCCCTCGGCGCCGCCGGTGAGCACTATGAGGAAGTCACCGTCGATGCCGAGCTCCCGCTTGAGGTCCTTGCGCTCCGCCTCGCCGAGCGGCGGCTGGCAGAACTCGGTCGCCACCGGCAGGCCGAGCGGCAGGCAGTGGCCGTCCGGCCACCCGTCCTTCGCGCACCGGGCGGCGATCTCTTCCGACGGCACGATGACCCGGTCCACGGCCGCGTCGCGCCAGGACCGGTGCGCGGTGATCAGGTCGGTGATGACGGTGATCACCGGGGGGAGCGCGCCGCCGCGACTGCGGGCGCGGGCACGGACGGCGGGATCGGCGGTCATCGGATGGAAGGCCACGATGAGCGCGGGCCGGTACGCCTCGGCGGCCCGGGCGACGCTGCCGTACACCGGCGCCATGATCGTGCGGCGGACCGTGCGGAGCATCCGCGGCGAGTCGCTCGCCCGCCAGAACAGCCACCACAGCCACGGCGTCAGCCGGATGCACGGGCCGTAGAGGCCGGCGAACCAGCGCAGCGGCCTGGACACGTCGGGCCCGCGCAGCGGGTCGCAGATGACCGGGACGAACCGGCCGGGCAGCGCCCGCTCAAGTGCCTGCGCCACCGCCGCCGCGGCGCTGCGGTGCCCCCCGCCGGTATCGCCGATGAGGAAGAGCAATGGCAGGGGCGGCTGTTCAGGGGTGGCCATCGCTCACCTTCACGTGTTCTGCTGTCCCGTGGCGCGCAAGCGCCCGGTAGATGGATTCCCACCGGGCGAGCAGGCGATGCCGGTCGTGGTCGCCGATGATGCGCGCGGACGCCTTCGCCATCCGCGCCCGCAGCCCGGGGTCGCGGCAGAGCAGGCCGAGGCATTCAGCGACCTCGCCTGCCCGTCCCGGCCGGGCGAGGAAGCCGTTCTCGCCCGGATGCACCAGCTCGGCGAGCGCGCCGGCATCGACCGCGACGACCGGCAGCCCGCTCGCCATCGCCGCCATGGTGGCCAGCGACTGCAGCTCGGCCTGCGACGCGATCGCGAACACGTCCGCGAGCCGGTACAGGCCGGGCAGGTCGTTGTCGGGCACGAAGCCGAGGAAGCGGACCAGGTCCGCCACCCCGTGATGGCGGGCGAGCGAGCGCAGCCTCGCGTCGTCCGGGCCTGTCCCCGCGAGGGCTAGCACCGGGGCGCCCTGACCGTCGCCGCCGCCCGGTCCGGCCTGGGCGGTGAGCCTGGACAGGGCCGCGATGAGCACGTCCGCCCGTTTCTCCCCGCTGAGCCGGCCGACCGACAGGATAACCGGCCGGCCCGCGGGCAGCCCGTACCGCGACCGCAGCGCCTCGTCAGCGGCCCCGGTCGAGAAGCGCTCCAGGTCGACGCCGTTCGACACGGCCTGTGACGGCACCCGCAGCCCGCGGGAGCGCAGCAGCCGCAGCGCCGTCACGGTCGGCGCGGTGACGTAGTCGCAGTGGTTGGCGAACCCCGTGACGAAGCCGTAGAACGCGGACTCCCGCGCGCGCGCCGCGAGACGCCCCCCGGTGCCCGCGGGTGCGTGCGCGAGCGCGGGCCAGACGTTGAGCGGCAGGTAGTGGTTGGTGTAGATCACGGGGACGCCGCGGCGCTGCGCCGCCCGCCGGGCGGCGAGCCCGAGCGTCAGCGGCGAGTGCAGGTGCAGCACGTCGGGCTGATGCGCGGCGATCGCGCGGCCGGCCGCCGCGGGCGGCAGCAGCCCGAGCCGCTGGCCCTCGTACCAGGGCCACGGCAGCGAGCCGCGGTAGTCCACGGCCACCGGGTCATCCGGCCCGGGGGCAGCGGCGCCACCGTGCAGGCTGGTGCTTGGCGCGATGACCGTGACGGCGTGCCCGCGCTCGCTCAGCCCCCGCGCGAGCGCCACGGTCACCGACGGCACGCCGCCGACCATCGGCGCGTACTGGTCGGTCACGATCATGACGCGCAGCTCAGCTGCCCGCGTTCCGGGACTCAATGCCGGTTCCCGCGGGCACGGCCGTCAGCAGGCCCACGGCCGGCGCCAATCACGCTGCCATCCTGGTCCATGATGCCAGCGTTGAGGTAGTAACGGTAGTTGCCATCGCCCGGAAGGATCGTGGATCAGGTCGACGTGCCGGTGAACGGACGGCCAATCCCTGGCCGCCTCGCGGTGACGTTCCGCCTCATGTCGTGCCGGGCCCCGGTCACAGCAGCCGGAGCCAGCTGTCGTGCAGCGGCCAGGTGGCGCGCAGCGTGCCGCCGACGGGGAGCGCCGCCCAGTCACGGTAGAGCCGGCGCACCCCGGCGGCGGCCACCCTGACCTGCTCGTCGTCGAGCCGCGCGGCCAGCTCCGCCGCGGCCGGACTGGTCTGGCGCAGCCGGTCCCGCACCCCGTCGGGGGTGTCTGGCCCGTCGCCCCAGCGGTTGAGCACGGCGTTGACCGCGGCCTTCGCGACCGTGTGCGCGGGCCAGGTCGCGGTAGCGAGCTCGTCGAAGGGGGCGTCGGTCACCAGCCTGATGTGCCCGTTGCGCCGGGTCACCGCCCGGCTCGCGGGCTCGAAGCCGCCGGCCGCGAGCGTGCCCCACAGCCCCTCGTCCAGGCCGAACACCGATTCGACGACCAGGTGCGGTAGGTCATGGATGACATGAACCGCCGCGCGGCGCGCGGTCCCGTCCGGGAACGACAGCCAGGTCCGGTCGCCGGCCGGCGTCTCGCCCTTCACGATCGCGACATCCGCCACCACGCTGAACGCCGGCGCCTCCGTCACGAAATGACACGATAGCGTCACTGCCGCCTGGAAGCAGGGATTTTCGCGGGCGTGTCGCGGGCCCGGTTTCGCCACGCGGCCAGGCGCGGCCGGCGGTGGCCGGCCCGGCCACGCCCCCGTTCGGGATGATGCCTGAGACCATTCCGAACGGGGGCGTGCCGCGCCTTGCTTCTTGCTGTTATCTCCTATTCGAGTGGCTGGCGGGAGACAGCGGACGGCTGGCGTCCGCCGAGCAGCCACCCGGCGGCGCCTCCGATCAGCGGCATGCCGATGACCAGCAGCCCGATGTCGGACCACGGTACGTTGCCGAAGGTCTGGATCAGGCTGGAATGCGCCCACACGACCACGGCGAGAATCGCGGCCACCGTGCCGAGTGCCGCGCCGAGGAAGGCGAGCACCCCGGCCGTGACGCCGGCCAGCGCCCGCCTGGTGCGGGCGCCCGCCCCTGTTGCGGTGAGCGTCCGCAGGTCGCGGGCGGTCTCGCTGCGGATCAGGCCGGCGGTCATCGCGAGGACGCCGAGGGCGAGCAGCAGCCCGCCGATGGTGGCCGCGTTGCTGATCTGGCCGAGGCTGAGCTGACCGGACTTGGTCTCGATCGTGGCGCCGAGGCTGAGCGCGGCCTGGCGGGCCGCGTTGACCTGCACCGCGGTGAGGGCGGACGGCGCCTGGATCAGCCAGCCGACGGGGACGGGCGTCTCGCCGAGAGCCTTCACGGCCTGCGGGGTGATCACGGTGTTCGGTACGGAGGTGCCGGCCGGCAGCTTGCTCGCCGCCTGGATGACCGGGTTCAGTATGCACATCCCGGCCGGGCACGGGGCGTTCGGCGACGTGCCGATGTACTCCCCGCTGACCAGCGCGAGCCCCCCGGTCGACGGCAGCTGAGCGCGGACCGTGAGCACGTCGGCGTGCGCGTTCAGCGAGCTCTGGCTGATACCGAACGTGTGCAGCAGTGCCGGGGTGGCCACGAACATCACGCCGCCGAACCCCCGGCCGTGCAGCGAGAGGATTCCGCCGTACTGGTTCTGGGTCGGCTGCCCTCGCTCCGGCACGTTGACGCTGACCGGCACCTCGAGCTCAAGCGGCACGGCCGCGTGCAGCTGAGCCGCGAGCGTGGCCGCCTCGGCGCCGGTCGCGGCCAGCTTGGCGGCGGGGGTGAACTGCCCTATCTCGTTCGTGGTCGGGTCGTTGCCCGGGGTGTAGAGGATGAGCTGGTTGGACGCCATGTTCGGCGCGGTGTAGTCGAGCGCGTCGTCGAAACGGACGCTGGCGATCATGATGGTGATCGTGGCGAGGAAGATCGCGAAGGAGATCGCCGCCATCGCCGCGCCGGACCGTGACCGGTATCGTTCCAGGTCGCGGATCGCGAGCCTGGTGGCCAGGGGGGCGCGCCACGCCAGCCGGGCGAGCCGGTCGACGATGAACGGCGCTAGCAATGCCGAAGCGATCTCGCAGCAGACCAGGCCGGCCAGTATCAGGTACCGGCCGTTGTCGCCGCCGCCGTCCCAGCCGCCGGAGACGAACAGCAGGAACAGGCCGCCAAGCAGGAACAGCAGGCCGGGCCGCAGTGAGCGGGCGACAACCTGCGGCGGCTCGACCCGCTCGGAGATCGCGGCGACCACCGGCACCTTGCTGACGGCCCGGCCCGGCCACAGGGCGGCGAGCACGGACGTGGCGACGGCGAGTAGCAGGCCGGCGATCACCGCGGCCCATGGCAGGGCGAGCGGATCGGTGCGGTGCGCGGTAGCGGTCTCCAGGTGCGGGTAGTACCAGAACCAGGTGCCCGCCGCGCCAGCGGCACCGAGGACCGCGCCGGCCAGGCCGGCGACGAGGCCGTCGATGATCAGCATGAACCTGACGTCGGCCTCGGTCGCGCCGAGCGAGGCGAGCATGCCGAGAGCGCGCTGCCTGCGCTGGGCCATGACGGTGAACGCGGCCGTGGCGACGAGGCCGATGAAGACCAGCCCGAGCACGGAGATGACAAGCACCACGGTCGCCGGGGACACAAGGCCGTTGTCAGGCTGGGGCGCGCTGACGTTCGCGCTCCTCGGTATGGCGTCGGGTGACGCCGACGCGGCGGCGGAGTCCATGGAAAGCCCGAGGAAGACCCGCACGTCGCTAGGGGCGGCGACCTGGCCAGGCGCGACGAGGGCGAACTCGTCAAGGAGGTTGGACGGATTCTCGACGATGCCGGTGACGGTGAACGCGCGCCCGGCCTCGGCGCCCGCCCCGGCCGGAACGTGCCACGTCGAGCCGTCCTTCAGGCTGTAAAGCGACGCGAGCCCGGACGTGACCGCCACCTGGCCAGGCCGTGACGGGTAGCGGCCGGAGTCGAGGGCGAGCAGCGGCCGCGTGTACGGGGCTGACGGGTCCTGGGCGCGCAGGTCGGCGCCGCCGGTCTGGCCGGTCGTGATCGACTGGTCGTAGACGACGCTCGCCGTCCCGTAGGCCTTCTCGATCTTCGCGATGACGCCGGGCAGGTCGGGGGTGTTCCCCGGCAGCTCGATCAGGGTCTGCGCCGCGCCGAAGGTTCCCGCGTGCGGCGTGCCGGGCGTCGCGGAGGCGATCGCGATGCCGAGCAGCGTCGCGGCTGAGGCCACCGCGATCAGCAGGACGATCAGGATCCGCTGCTTCCACTCGCGCAGCGCGAGGCGCACCGCCCAGCGCGATAGCGAGCGGCGGGCCATCGCGGCGCGGCGCGGGTCCTCGGGCTCGCGGACCGGCCGATCATCGCGCGCGTACGCGGTCATGCTCATGACGACTGCTCCAGCAGCGATTCCGGGCCGGCCGGCGCGGCGGTCTGATCGACGACGCGGCCATCGCGCAGGAACACGATACGGTCCGCCCAGGCGGCGAGCTGCGCGTCGTGCGTGACGACGACGGCGGCGACGCCCCGCTTGCAGTAGCTGTGGATGAGTCGCATCACGGCCTCGCCGTTCTCGGTGTCGAGCGCGCCGGACGGCTCGTCGGCGAGCAGCAGCGACCGCTCCCCCACCACCGCGCGGGCGATGGCGACCCGCTGCCGCTCGCCGCCGGACATCTGGTCGGGGAAGTGCCGCGCGCGGTCGCCGAGGCCGAGCTCTTCCAAAGCCTTGAGCGCGGCCAGGTGCGCCTTGCGCATGGACGAGCCGTCGAGCTCAAGTGGCAGCGACACGTTCTCCGCGGCGGTGAGCCCGGGCAGCAGGTTGAAGTCCTGGAAGACGTAGCCGATCGCGCGGCGGCGCAGCTGGGACCTGGCCCCGCCGGACAGCCGCAGCGTGTCTTTGCCGTTGACGAGGACGGCGCCTGACGTCGGCTCCTCCAGGGTGCCGGCGATCGTCAGCAGCGACGACTTGCCGGACCCGGACGGGCCCATCACGGCGACCATCTCGCCGGCGGCGACGGTGAGGGAGACGTCGCGGAGCGCCTGCACCTCGGCGGCGCCGCGGCCGTAGACCTTGGATACGGATCGAAGTTCGAGGACGCTCATCGCCTTACTCCCATCGTGGGTCGGGTCGGCAGACCGGCACTCGCCGCCGGGGCGGCCGCCTGGGCAGGGTTCCATCCGTCGGCAAGCGCGCGGCGCAGCCGGCCTTCCGCCGCGTCGAGCCAGCGGACCACGGAGTCGACCCGGAACAACTCGGAGTCGACGACCAGCGAGAACGCGAGGTCCCTGCCGTTGTCGTCCTCCTTGAGCCTGGTCCACTCCTGCATGAGCTCGATCAGGTAGCGGCGGTGCGCCTGGATGACCTCGGACACGTCGGTGCCCGGTACCCGGACCGCGATCAGCACCTTCATCACCAGGTCATCGCGCGGCGGCACGGACAGGTCCGGCGGGACGCGCAGCCACTGGGCAAGCTCGGCAGAGCCGGCCTCGGTGATGCGGTAGGCCTTCTGCGGCCCGTGCTCACCGCCCGGCTGGGCGTCGCCCACCGCGGTGACCAGGCCGTCGCGCTCCAGCCGCTGCAGCGTCGTGTACACCTGGCCGACGTTGAGCGGCCAGACCTGGCCGGTGTTCGCCTCAAACTCCTCGCGGAGCTGCAGACCGTACTTGGGACCTTCGCTGAGCAGCGCGAGCAGCGCGTGCCTAACGCTCATGAACACCCCCGAGGGAAGTATTAAACCCTGTATAGCTGCGAGTAGCATACTCGGTATATAGGGCGCGGCACCCGTCTCCGCGCCGGATTCAGGCAAACCTCGGGGTTATCCCGGAGAGGCCTCAGGGTTATCCCGGAGGCACGCCGGCCCGCCCGCGTGGACGGCGGCGGCCCCGGGGGCGGGCTAGAGTGGGTGACATGACAGCTACTTCTGCCGCAAAGCCCGTTGTCGACTTCTACTTCGACCCGCTCTGCCCGTTCGCCTGGGTCAGCTCGCGCTGGATCCTCGAGGTGGAGAAGGAGCGCGACATCGACCTGTCCTTCCGTGTCATGTCGCTTTCCGTGCTCAACTCCGCCCGCGAGGGCCTGTCCGAGCAGTACAAGGAGCTGCTCGGCCGGGGCTGGGGCCCGGTCCGCGTGTGCATCGCCGCCGAGCAGAAGTACGGCACCGTCGCGCTGCGCGACCTGTACACCGCGCTCGGCACCAAGCGGCACATCGAGAAGCGCGACTTCGACCAGGAGCTCTACGTCGAGGCGCTCACTGAGTGCGGGCTCGACCCGGAGCTCGCGTCCGCGGCGGACTCGACCGACTACGACGAGGCGCTGATCGCGTCGCACCACCGCGGCATGGACCCGGTCGGCGACGAGGTCGGGACGCCGACCATCCACATCGACGGCGTGGCGTTCTTCGGCCCGGTGATCACCCGGGTGCCGCGCGGCGAGGAGGCGGTCCGCATGTTCGACGGCGCGTACGCGCTGGCGTCGAACCCGTACTTCTTCGAGCTCAAGCGGACCAGGACCGAGCCGCCGCAGGTCGACAGCTGAGGACGCGAACTTGACGCACGCGCGGCCCGCGCGCCGCGGTTTCCCTCAGCGGGCGCACCGCCCGGGGCGGGTAGCTTGAGCGGGTGGTAACACTCGGGCTCGCGGGCGTTGCGTTCCTCGTCTTCCTGGCGGGGGTGGTCCGCGAGCCGCGGGCCTTCGGCAACGCGGTGCTGCTCGGGCTGGCGCTGGCCCTCGGCGCGCTCGGCCTCGCCGAGCGCCTCGCCGACACGCCGGGGCGGGCCGCGCACCTGCTGCTGTTCGCCCTGGTGGTCGCCGTGGCGCTGGTACCGTTCGTGATCGGCTGCTATCTGCTGATCAACGGGATCACCATCATCCGCCGGGAGAGCCTGCGGCCACGGAACCTGCTGCCCTTGCTCACAGGGGCAGCGGTCTTCGTGGTGCTCGGGCTCGACATCATCGTCGCGGGCCGGACAGAGGACGTCGAGCTGTCGGTGTTCGCCACGGTCGTCAACCTGGTGTTCGGCTATGTATCCTTCCTGCTCGTCTCGTACGTCTGCTACGCGTTCGTGTACGGGCTCGTGGCGCGGACCGGCCGGTCGGACTTCGTCATCGTGCTCGGTGCCGGGCTCGGCCCCGGCGGGCAGGTGCCGCCGCTGCTCGCCAGCCGGCTCGACCGGGGGCACGGCATCTGGGCGTCACTGAACCGGCGGGCCACCGGGCCCGGGCCGCTGCTGATCGTCTCCGGGGGCAAAGGAGACGACGAACAGGTGCCGGAGGCCACCGCGATGGCCTCCTACCTGACTGCGCGCGGCCTTCCCGCCGACCACCTGCTGCTTGAGGACCGGTCGCGGAGCACCGAGGAGAACTTGCTGTTCAGCAAGGCCATCATGGACCAGGTGCAGCCCGGTGCCCGGTGCACGATCGTGACCAGCGACTTCCACGCCTTCCGCGCCGCCATGATCGCGCGCCGCCTCGGCATCCGCGGGCAGGTTCGCGGCGCGCGGGTGGCAGGCTACTACCGGCCGAGTGCGATGCTGCGGGAGTTCGCGGCGGTGTTCCTGCGGTACCGGGCGGTGAACCTGGCCATGTGCGCCGCGCTCGTCTGCGTTCCCGTCGGCTATGCGGCGCTGCGCTACGTCCTGCCGACGCTGCACGGCTGACGGCCCCGCGCCAGAGGTCGGGGCCGAACGGTAGCACCAGCCTCCGTTCCGTGGTAATTCGTTCGACCCAGGCGGCGGGCACGGGCAGGATGCTGGGATGGCTACTGTCTTGTGGGGCCCGGAGATCGCCTCGGTGTACGACGCTACGAGCGCCGAGATGTTCGCGCCCGCGGTCCTGCGGCCGGCCGTAGACGTGCTCGCCTCGCTGGCCGGCGGCGGGGCCGCACTGGAGTTCGCCGTCGGGACGGGGCGCGTGGCGCTGCCGCTGAGCGAGCGCGGGGTTCCCGTCGCCGGGATCGAGTTGTCACCGGACATGGCGGCCGTGCTGCGCGGCAAGCCCGGTGCCGCGGCCGTGCCCGTGACGATCGGGGACATGACCACGACGCGGGTTCCCGGCGACTTCTCGCTGGTGTACCTGGTGTTCAACACGATCATGAACGTCACTACGCAGGACGAGCAGGTCGCGGTGTTCGCGAACGCGGCGGCGCACCTGGTCCCCGGCGGGCGGTTCGTGGTGGAAGTGGGGCTGCCCGCGGTCTCCGGCCTGCCCGCCGGCGAGCTGGGCCGGGTCTTCGACATCTCACCCGGCCACGTGGGAATCGACACGATCGACGACCCGGTGGCGCAGATCACTTCCTCCCACCACTGGACGCTGATCGATGGCCAGTGGCGCTGCAGTTCCGCGCCGTACCGCTACGTCTGGCCGTCCGAACTCGACCTGATGGGAAGGCTCGCCCGGTTCCGGCTCGAGCACCGCTGGGCCGGATGGGACAGGGCACCGTTCACTGCCGCCAGCGCCAGCCAGGTGGCGGTGTACCAGAAGATGGCTTGAGGGTGCGCCGCAGCCCGCCGTCCGGATGCTCTGCGACCATGGGGCGGTGGGCGGTATGGCGGCTACGGCAGGAGGCTGGCGGCATGGCGGTCGACGGGTTCGAGTTGGCTTATGACCGGGTGGGCAGCGGGCCGGCGGTGGTGCTGCTGCACGGCTGGCCAGGAGACAGGACCGACTACCGCGACCTGGTGCCGCTGCTGTCCGGGTGCGAGGTCGTCGTCCCCGACCTGCGCGGGTTCGGGCACTCCGACAAGCACGTGGCCGACCCGGCCGGGCAGTACAGCGGGCCGGCGCAGGCGCGCAGCGTCGCGGACCTGATCACGTCGCTCGGCATCGCGCGGGCGGTCGTCGTCGGGTACGACATCGGGAGCCGGATCGCCCAGGCCCTGGCCTGGTCACGCCCCGACCTGGTCGGCGCGCTGGTGATCAGCCCGCCGGTGCCCGGGGTGGGCACCCGCGTCTTCGGGCCTGGGCCGCTACGGGAATTCTGGTACCAGGCGTTCCACCGGCTGCCGCTTTCCGAGGAGCTCATCGACGGGAACCCGGACGCGGTGCGCGCCTACCTGCGGCACTTCTGGGAGCACTGGTCGGGGCCGGAGTTCACGGTGTCCGAGGAGCACCTCGACCACCTGGTCTCCGTCTACGGTCCGCCTGGCGCGTTCACCGCCTCCGTGCAGTGGTACCGCTCCGGCGCCGGGACCACGACGACGGCCGCCTCGGAGACCGTGCCCGCGCCCGAGGACCGGCTCGCCACCCCGGCCGTCGTGCTGTGGCCGGAGCATGACCCACTATTCCCCAGGGAGTGGTCCGACCGGATCGACGCGTTCTTCAGCCGGGCCCGGCTCCGTTTCGTGGACGGGGTCGGTCACTACGCGCCGCTCGAGTACCCGTCCGTCATCGCGGAAGAGGTCCGCGGCTTCCTCGCCGGGTCTCCAGCGCTGGCGGCGGGGTAGGCGGGGTAGCGGCACCGCGCCACCCGCCGTCCGGGGCCGGCCCGGGCAGCGGGTGGCACCGGCGCCTTACTCCCGCTGCCAGCCGGACGGGACCCCGAGGTGGTCGGCCATCGGAGTGTTTCGTGAAGGAGCGCGAGCGCCGGCCAGCCGTCAGGCCAGCCGTCACGGCCAGCCGGCGCCAGGGACGTCGACGTCAACGGCCAGGACCTGCCCGCTGCCCGGGGTCACCGGCGGCGCCTCGGTCATGCCGCGCCATTCGGCGGCGGTGATGAACAGGGTCGTCCCGTGCGGGCCGCCGAGTGCGCAGGCGAAGCCACCGCGGTCCAGGGGAACGGTGGCGAGCTCGGCGCCGCCTTCGGCGACGCGGGCGCAGCGCCTGCCGGGGACCTCGGCGTACCAGACGGCGTTCTCCGCGTCGACGCAGATGCCGTCCGGCGCCGAGTCCCCGAGGTCGGCCCAGGTGCGGCGGCCGGACAGGCCGCCGTCCGCGGCGATATCGAAGGCGACAAGCTGGCGGCGGTGCGAGTCGGCGACGATCAGCGTGGCGTTGTCGGCGGTCACCGCCATGCCGTTGGGGAAGGCGATGTCGTCGGCCACCTGGCGGACGGTGCCGTCGGGCGCCACGTGCGTGACCCCGCCGGGCTGGAACTCCCTCGTGGCCGGGTCGAAGCCCGCGCCGTTGACGTACACGTTGCCGCGCCCGTCGGCCACGATGTCGTTCCAGCCGGGACGGCCCAGGTCGGCGTGGGTGACCAGGGAGCCGTCCGGCTCAAGTCGCAGCAGCAGGCCGTCGGGCGACGAGACGATGACCAGCCGCCCGCCGGGCAGCCAGGCGGTGCACAACGGGAGCGACTTCACCCGCGCCACCACCTCATGACGTCCGTCCAGGCCGACGCGCAGAACCTCCCCCGCCGACCAGTCGGAGAAGTACAACGCGTCGCCGTGCCAGCGCGGCGACTCCACCAGCCCCCGCCCGTCAAGCAGCGTTCGCAGCCTCATGATTTCACTCCCGTTCGCGGTGCCTGTGCCATGTGCTCTCCGCTCTAGACGATCGGGCGGCGCCAATCTCGTCAGCCGCGACGCCCCCCGCACGGGCGGCTTCGCCGGCGGCCTCACGGGCGGCACGCCCAAAAATCACGGTGCCCCCGTGATGACGGCGCGTATCCGGCACTGCACAGTTGTCCTCAGTAAGGCTGACAGGGGAAAGCAGCCGACTACGGGGAGGCCTCTCATGATGTTCCTAGACTGCCCGGCCTACCAGGACGGGGACGGTGCGCGACGGTGCGGCCTGCCCGCCGAGGTGGAGGACCGGGTCACCATGCGATCCACCGACGGTCCCGTCGAGATCCTGAAGATCAGGTGCCCGGCCGGCCACTGGTTCAACGGGCCGCTCGATTCTCTGGCGCTGCCGACTTCGAGCGGGGCCGCCCCGGGCGGGGTGAGCGAGGCGGCTACTGCTGCGCCTCGGCATACGCGTTGAGGCGGTCGAGTTCGTCGAGGTAGATCCGGCGCATCGCCTTGGGCGCGAAGGTGCGCTCGAAGAAGCCGCCGATGCCACCCGCGCCGTCCCAGCTCGTGTGGATGCGCACCAGGGACTTGTCGCCCTGCGGCTCGACGTTGAACGTCGTGACCAGGCCGCCCGGCCAGGCCGCCGCGGTACTCCTGGCAATGGCGGGCCGGTATAACACGCTTCCGGGATGATCTTGCTCCTAATCCCACACGGGGACGGCGGACTCGCGGACCGAGCCGTCGCGGGCGAA